>JAABUW010001388.1_pt1 | contig 40951 bp, 5 predicted proteins | sample 5560081 | NCBI WGS metagenome assembly JAABUW01 (sample SAMN10711882, study PRJNA513363) | rock metagenome | isolation source: Antarctica rocks | place: Antarctica: Victoria Land, Knobhead sud | reverse complement strand
TATCTTATTATAATTAATTATTTTATTTAATTTTTTATTATTACAAGCAACTTTTTTTTGTTAGCTATATATATATTAAATATAAATAGAATATAAATCTTTAAAAAAATTCGAAATCTTAAATATATTATTATTACAAGATTTTTTTGTTTCTTTATATTTTTTTAATACTAGTATATATTTAGTATAGATTGAATCTAGAGTATAATTAAATAATCTATTCGAAAATTCGATATTTGTAACAAATATATTAATCTATATATAATTTAAGTATATACTAAATATAGATTAGTACAATAAGATATACAAAAAAGAATTTTTCGATTAAAATACTAGTATAGTGCTAAAAATAAATTAGCGTAAACTTAATATATTTTAAAACTAAACTAGAAATATATTTCTTACAAATATTTTTTAAATTAAGAAACAAATACTCGAAAAAAAACAACAAACAATAGTTAATTAATAATTCTAAAAATTGTATTAGTACAAGTCTAATATTAATCGAGTCTATATATAATTAATATATTGTCGAAGTTTTAAATTATAGAATAAATATTTGTATATATAGTATAAAAACAAAAAAGATAAAAGATAGATTAAATATATAACAAGTATAAAATAAATTTATTTTGCAATAAAAATATATATCGAAAACAATTGCAAATTCTTAATTATAACAATTGTTTTATATAAACTTAATATATACTTAATATTAATCTAGCTTACGCAATATACTCTATATTATTAATATATTAATAGACAATTGTATTAATTATATATTTGTATTTATACAAAATATAAATTTAGTTTAAACAAAATATATAGAAACTATATTTCGACTTTATAGAGTAGTTTGTATTTTGTTATTTTTCGAATTTAACTTAAAATTTTATAGTATTAAATTAGTATAAACTAGATATATATTAAGTATAAAAGAGATATATATTTTTTCTCGAGATAATATATATTTGAAGAAATATTTTCTATATCTAAATTTGCAATTGTATATACTTAGCGTATATATTGTATATAATTAATTAAGATATTTGTTTATTTGTTTTAGTATAATACGTTTTTTAGTAACAATATAGCTTAATTTTAATCTTAACTTAATATATATCGAATATAAATAAAACTATAGCTATATATACAAATAACTAACAATTAAGAGCAGTAAAAGTTATTTTATATATTTGATTAATCGACACTATTATATAATTATATTTGCTAATATTTAGTATATATAGAGTTGCAATTAAATTTATACAATTTATATATTTGTATTAAAGAAAACAATTCGAGTTTTAGAATTTAACACAATTAATAATATTTAATATATATTAAATTTAAATTAAATCTATATATAGATTATCTACTATTTTTCGAGAATTTAATAATAGATATTGCTAATACTTAGTATAAATTGAATTGCAACAAAAAATATCTTTTTATTAAATTTGCTATCTATTTAGTTGAATCTTATATATACTAAATATAGACTTAGTATATATCTAATATAGAATTATACTATAGTTAAACACTTATATTTAATTACAAAATCGAAATTCGAATTAGAAAAAAATTCTTAAATATATAATTAATATATACTAGACAAAAGTGTCGCATATATTATATTTACTATAATAGTATTTTAAAGAAGACGAATTTTGCGCATTTGTTATATTAGAATTGTTGTAATATACTCTAATATTAGCAAGCTAAATTGCGACAACACTTATACTAAATATATATTAAAATAATAGAAGCAATAAAATTAGAAAATATACTAGACTTATACTATAAATTTGTTAATAAAATTAGAAGTATATATTACAATAATATAGATAATTAGAAAAGATAGAAATAGAAAACGCAACAATTGTATTTTAATTTTACAAAATATATTAAAGATTTAATGCGCAACTTATACAACTTTATTTATTTTTAATATATACTATAGCAATACTAAATCTATATTTGAATTGTATCTCGTATAAATGCGTCGAAATTGCGCGCTTAAAAATCGAGATAATAGTTTTTCTTTTAATAGTTATAGACTATGTTAAATATATATCTAGTCTATTTTAAGTTTTCGAAATCGAACAAAATTACAATTACTCGATATATTTGAATAATCAATTTCTATATTTAGTATATACTAGATATATATATCTTCTTTTTAATGTATTTTTAAATTTTCAATTTTTTTGCTTAATTTAGCATAATATATATAAAGTATAGATTTGATATAAATAAAACTTATCTCAAATACAAATTTTTTATTCAAAATAAATTTTAAAATAACAAAATTATAGATCTAGTATATATCTAATATATATAACTTGCAATAGAGACATTTTTTCAAATTTATAATTTTTGCTTTTTTTAGCACGCTCTATATTAAGTATAGACTAAGTATCGACAAAACTTACTTCGGATAGAAATTTCCACCCGAAATAAGCTTGTCCCGGATAGAAAATCTGCATCCGGAATAAGCTATATACTCGATTTGGATCGAGTACTTGATTCGAACTCGATAACTCGACTCGACGCAATTAGTCTATAAACAATTAAGAAAGAGAAGTAATACAATATAAAACAAGTAGCTCGAGATACTCTAATTGATTCGAAATCTTTATACAACAACAAATATATAATATTAATTCCAAAATCGATCTTGAAAGTATATATTAGTACTTATAGCTCTCTACTTCTTAGTTATTGCATTTTCTATTTATATAAATTATAGAAAGTTTTATATACAACTTACATTAGATTTAGATTTTAGATTTAGCATTAAGATTTTATAAATAATCTTATTCTTAATTTTATATAAGAGAGTCTTGTAGAACAAAGAAGCTAGTGCTAGGAATTAGAAAGATTAAGAAAGTTATACTTAATTGTTTGCTATACTATTTAAAATTTAGTATAGCAATTGTCTATTGCACTTCTTTCTTTTCTTCCCTTCTCTATTGTATTTCGAGTATTCGACTCTTTTAATTATTGTATATATTATTATCTTTTGTAACTTATTGTCTTTTGTAACTTATTGTCTTTTGTAATTATTTCTTCTATATATTATTGTCTTGCAATTATTTTTTCTATCTTTTGCTTTTATCTATTCAAAGTATTGTATACTTTTGTTATAATATTTTGCAAAAGTATACTAGAAAATCTATTTCTAAAATACAATTAAATATTTGATTCAAATTGAGATTTAATACTTTCTCGCAACAAATATCTATAAACATCTTATATTATTGTTAATTATTTTCTCTTTTTTTACAATTTTTTGGTTCTTTATTGTTATTGTTGTTCGATAGTTAAGAAAAACAATCTAAAAAATGTATACAAAATATTGCTCTAAGCAATAAGATTGTTGTTTTTTATCTTAAAATTAGAGTAATAGCAAAAGAGATTACTATACAAAAGTAGATAGCAATAATAAGAAAATCTCTTATTATTTAGAAGCTATAATTGCAAAATATAATAATTGCAAAATATATATATATATTTGCTTTTTTAACTTTTGTTAATTTAATAATATTAATAAATACTTGTATTTTATTAATTAATATTGTATTTAAACCCAATACTTTTTTTGTTATATTTTTTCAATATTTTGGATTATTATGTAAACAATATCTTCTATAACAAACTAGATATCAAGAATATTATAAAATTTATAGTTAATTTTTTCTTTGTTATTACAACAAACGCAATTAATTTTTTAACACAAGAAGTCTTCTAGATTTTTTTCGTATTTTTCGTATTTATACTTTTATTACTTTTAGTCTTATTTTGTATTTAGTAATAAAATAACATTTTTATTAAAATATTATTCTCTATTGTTAATATATAATAGATACAACAAGTTATAGGATCTTTGTCTTTATTAAGTTATATTATTAGAAGTTTGTTACTTGTATTATCTAAATAAGTTAAAATAATTCTTTATATTAGATATTGTTTTATCTAGAGATAAAGTAAAAACTTATTAATATATTTAAAAAGCAATTCGATTCTTTATTGTTATTAACATTTTTGCAAAGATTATATTTTATTGTTAGCTTTTGTAGAAGATATCTTAATATTTATATTTAATAAATTATTTATTATTATAAACAATATTTGTGGTTAATAAAGTAAGTATAACAAATGCAAAAACAATAACAATTGCAAATATAAGTATATATATATATATATATTATTAAAAAATTTACAATTCTGATTGTTGTTTTAATAAAGTATAATATTTGATAATCTTGTTGTCTTCTTTGTTTTTTAATATATCTAGTTTACTAATCTTTGTATTAAAGAGCTTTTTATATAATTTAATATTATTAAATAAATTTAATTTGCTATTAGTTAAATTTCTATTAATAGAAAGATAATATAAGTGTCTTAAAAAGTATTTTATTAAATATTTTATTTCTATTATTTTAGATATAATTATACAAGACACTAAAACCGAATAAATTAATCTATATATTTTTTATATAAACGCAAATTATATCTTTGCAAACAAAATCTCTAATATATTTACAATCGATATTAATAAACAATTATAAATAAATTTTATATTTGTATTATCTACTTTACTATCTAATTTATATATATATTTATTATTAGATTTTGTATTAAAACACAACAATAATCAAAAATATATTTATAGTTTTTTCTATTTAAATAGTATCTTTATTAACAATAATATTTCTTGCAATCGAAAAATTCTTAAATATATTATAATCGATAATATTATTACAATTCGTATTATATAAGAGCAAGAACCAATATTTTATAAAGAGAATCTTGCTAAAAATTTTAAATATATGTTTATAGCAATATTTAATCGATAGTTGTTAGATAGTTAGTAACATCTTGTTTTTTATGTAGAAAACTTTCTACTTTCTACTTTTTAAATTGCAAATTGTATTTATATTATTTTTATTTTATTAAATACTAGTATTTCTTTTTAAGTAACAAATTCTTTTGTATTATTTGAATAATTTCTTTGTTATTCTCTTACTTTTTATCGACATATTTCTCTATTAAGAAGAGTAGAATTTGTTTGCAATTTTCTAGAATTATAAAGCAATAAAAAGAAAAAATAATTAAATTAATAAATAAAGTTTCTAGAGATCAAAAGAGATAGTAAAATAATAAAAATCTATTTGTTTTCTATTAAGTTGCAATAAGTTTATAATGTTGTTATTGCAATAACAAAAGCAAAAACTCTTTTATATTAAAATCTAGATATCTTAATAAACTTTTTATTCTTTTGTGTTAAAATAATAGTATTGAAGTATATCTTTCTAAATATTTTATATATCTCTTTAACAAAAGATATGCAATATTATAGTATTATTACTTCTATAGCAAAGAATAAAGTTTAATAATAATATTTTTTGTTGCGTTAAAACAATATTAAGATTTTGCAATTTTTAATCTTTTAATTGATTCTTTATATATAGATAAGTATATTTAGTTTTTAAAGTATAGACAATTATTGAATACTTTATAAAGTTAATAGATTTATTAATAGATTTGTTAACTATTATATTATTTATATTAAGAATAAAACTCTTTATATTAATATATATAAAATAAGAGCAATTCTTTATTTTTTTGTCTTTAATTGTTTCGACTTTGCGATAATAAGATTGTTATTTATAATAATAATATTGTTGTTGTTTTTAATCTTAATAAAGAATTTATTTGCAACAATTCTATAAATTTGTTATAAAATATTGTAATAGAGTTATTTTAAATTAATTCTAAGTTAAAAAATTTAAAAAAATTGTTTTTATACAATAAGTATAAGATATTGTAGCCGATTAACTAGATAATATTAGACTATAAACTTGGGAATGCTTGTTACTAATACTAGTAATCTACTTGCAATATATATGCAATCTCTTCTACTTAGATTTTAGAATCTTAGCTACTTAATATACTGTTAAATTGTATAGTACAATTTATATATATATCGCAATAAGTTTTTGTTGTTATAATTGTCTACTAATCGAGATTTTATTTTTATCTTATTATATTGAAGCTTAACGCAAGAATTTAGTTACAATAACAAATATTAAGACAACAAATTGTCGATATATCTCTAGAAACAATTTTAGAAACTTAGAAATTTAAAAATTTAGAAACTCAAAAACACAAAAAAAAGAGTGTAAAAAACAAATTAACTTTGACAAATTACTAGAATTAGAAACTTTACAAATTAGAAACACAAAATTAACAACTTAGAAATTAAGATATTATTAAATTAAAAAGCAAAAAAAGAAGAAACAAAATTAAACAATTAAAAATAACAATAAGAGTTGTAAATTCGAAGATTAAAATGTTTTATCGAAATTGCAACTAGTATTTATTGTTAAAATAATAAATTGTTTGCTAATTATAATAGCGTTATTAAAAGAAATCTTGTAGCAATATAATTAATTTATTTGCTTAAGAGTAAGAACGCTATTTAAACTTTTTTTTAAATAGAGACTAAAGCAAATCTTTAACGCAAAGATATTTGTTAACAATAAATCGACAACTAATTAGAAAAAACAATAGATTAAAAATGTCTATTTATAAACAATTAAAAAGATAAAGAAGCAATAAACAAAAAAACAACGCAAAGTTAAAAAAAGAAAAAAAAATCTTTTCTTAATGTTTTTGCAAAGAAAAGAAAGAGACTTACAAATTAAAAGCATTATTATTTGAATTAATTATAATTATTAATTTTTTTAATTTAGTAGTTGTTACTTTTACTACTTGTTGTTAAGTTATTCTTTTAAAAACAATATTTTAAAGCAATAAAAAGATTGCAAAACTCTCTTTCGACATATTTATATTAACAACAAGCTTACTTAATAATTTTAAAAAAATTGTAGAATTTTATTACTACGTAATCTCTATATCTTTCTTAAAAATATCAAAAGTATTGTATTTTAATAAACTTAATATTATCGATTTTTTAAATTAATTTTTGAATTTTTGTAATAACATAAAGTTATCTTTTAGTATAAAATTATTAAGTTGTCTCGATATTGCAACAAGATTATAGAAAACTTTATTAAGTTTATTGTTGTCTAAGCAAATAAAAAATAATTTAAAATAATAAATAAATTAAAAAAGAAATATAAAGATAAGAATTTAAATTAAAAAATTAACTTTTGTATTTTTTTAAAGTTTTTAAAAGATATATTAAAAGCAAAGTCGAATAATATTTGTAAATATAATCGACAATTTAGAGTTATTTTCTCGAAGCTTATTAGACTTAATTAAGTCGATAAATATATTAAATTTTTGTAATATTTAAAGAATTTTTTTTGCAATATTTGTACTAAGATAATGCAAAAGCATAAAGTTAATTCAAACAACGCAATTATTATAATATTCGAATTGTTATACAAGACAATTATAAAATTGATCGAAAATAAGATAATTATACAAAAAATAAATATTAATAGCAATTAGATTGCTTAGCAAGTTGCAAATATCAATATAAATAAATTAGTAAATATAATAAGCAAGAAACAAAATTTAGTAAAGAAGAAAATTATATTAAAAACAATTTTTGTTTCTCTAATATTGCTAGTAGTTGCAATTGATAATACGAAAATTAACAAAATACTAAATATGTTAATACAAGCTTTTAAAAATCTTAAAATTAACAATATTTGCAAAATAATAAAGAACAAAATTTATTAAATAATTTAACAAACAATAACAACGCAATTATAAAAGACTTTGCATATTGTATCTTCTTAAATCTAAATAATAGTTTAAAGTCTATCTTAAAAAACAATTTATATTTATTAAGAATTTGTTCTTGTTTTTAGATACAATCAATCTTAATTAGAATTAAATAAGTACTTATTTTATTATAATTTGTATAGACAATAAGTTTGTCTAAAATTAACAATTTTAATAGCAAATAAAAAGATTTATATAAATAAAAGCAATAAAATTTGCTATAAGTTTAACAATTTTAAAAACAAAGAAATAAAGTTGTCTCTTAATAATACAAAAATTAAGAAAAAAATTATAAAAATTTGTTTTCAATAAAGAACGCAAAATTATATTTGAAATTTTGTAATTACAATAGCAACAATAAGATTAAATACTAGTTTTTTGTCAAAAGATAAAAAGAATAGTAAATCGAATTAAACAATAGAAAAAATTCAAAAAATAAAAATAAAATAAAATTCTTTTAAACAATAAACATTTTAGAAATCTCTAATAAAGCAATTGATTAAAGTAATTAAAAAAAGAATTAAAAAGAAAGAGAGATTTTCAAAGATTAAAAACGTTAAACTTGAAAATTATTTAAAGATAACAAAAGTTTTAGACAAAGAAATATATATTAAAAAAAAAGTAATAAAAACAAAAGTAAAAAATATTATAATAAAAAACATTCTCGCAATAATTGATTCTAATTCAAAAATTATTAGATATTAGAAAAATAAATTTAGAAAGAAACAAAAGATTCTTGCAAACTATATATAATAAACAAAACGTTTAAAAAGAACATTACAAACTACAAAGAATTAAGTCGATTTAAAAACTCTAACTTAAAGTATTTTTATCTTAAAAATAGAGATAAAATTAATTAATTTTTTAAATCTTTGTTTTAATTTAAGTTGTTTTTTCTTTTGTTTTCTTTTTAATAAGAAGTTTAATACTATAGTAGCTAAGAGAAAATCTTAGAAACTTACAAGAAAAAAGAAAGAAACAATTGTTATTATAAAATCAATTAGCGCTAAATCTATTAAAACAATTTATTTTAATAATATTGTTATAAGAGTAGAATCTTTTAGAACTTTATATTTTGTTGTTTGCTTAATTATATAAGTATAGTTAAAAAATCTAAAAGTTAAAGCGATATTTAACAATAATACAAAAATCAATTGTATTAGCAAGAATTTTGCAAACAAAACTAACTTAATTATTCGACAAAATATATTTATCTTATTAATAGAAGTTATAGAAGTATATATTTGTTTCGAAAAAATAATAAAAGATACAAAGATATTAATTAAGAAAATAATAATTTATATTTATATTTTTGTTGTTTCTTAATTTAATTATAAAATTTTATTAAATTAATCTTTTTAGCAACGTACTCAAATAAACTTTGTAAATATAAACAACAATTTTTTAAAATTAACGATTTATTCTAAAAACAAAGTAAAGCGTATTAGTATTTTAGAAATATTTGCTAATTACTTTAATAACAAGAATAAAAATATTATATTCTTAGAGAAATCTTTAAATCTTTAGATAATTGTTCAATTAATATAATTGCTCAATTTCGCAAATTTAATTGCAAGAAATCTTCGAAAATAAAGATTAAAATTATTAAAATAACAATATTGCAAAATAAAATTATAAAAAAGAATTAATCAAATTTTAATCAATTAGAGCAAACAAGTAGTACTAATATTTGTTTGTTTGTTAATTTAGTTAATTAAAATCGAGCAAATATCTAGATTAATACTTTGTTTCGAATATTTTTAAAATTATTAATAATTCGAACTTTTTAATTATATATTATAAAAGAGACTTCTACTATTTAATTATTTAGAAAATTCGATATTCTTTGTTAATTTTTTATTGTATTGCGCTTTTCTATTTAGATAAATACGTTGTCTACTAATCGGAATTCTATTCCTATCTTATTACAATATTATTAACAAATATCTATTATTAATATATTTTGATATTTAGACTTTTGCAATTTTTTAACTTCTAATATATAAAGATATCTTTAGATTACAATATAATTCTTTTTCTATAATAGAAACTTGCTACTACTACTGTATAGTCTCTCTATAGGGTGATTTCTCTGCAGAAAACCGGTAAATTGCCGGTAAACTTTCGATGAACTCCCGGTGAACTCCCGGTGGACATCCGGTAAGAAAACAGTAATTTCCTAGTAAATTCCTAGTAAATTCCTAGTAAATCACTCGTTATACTCGGTTTAATATTCCATAACACGCCCCACGATTAGTAGGTGAGCTTACTGTTATTGCACTAAAGTATCAAAAAATAAAAATTTTAATTAAGTAAGTTACTAATAATAAATCTAAATTTGCACGCACTAGTAGGAGGGGTCTTTCGCGCGTATATATTTTAAGCAAAACGTCTAATTATCTAATTAAAATTCTACTAGCGTTGATAATTATAGAGCTAGAGCTTTCCCGAGTATTTTAAACTTTAAATTTAAGATTAAAACTTTAAATTTAAAAATAGAAAAATACTTTCACGACTTCACGCTTTGAAGAATCAACAATTTAGATACTTTACTATTTAACATTCTTAAAATTAAAACCCCGATTAAACTAGCGTCGAGACTTGGTCAAAATTTTCAAATTTTCAAATTTTCAAAATTGAATAAAATAGCACCTATAGAGTCTATAGAGTAAATAACCGATAAATTACCAGTGCGAATCTGGTAAGAAGTTCAGAATCGGTGGAAGCTTGGTAAACCCTCGATAAACCCTTGGTAATTCCTCTAGAAATAACCAAAAACCGTGACTATCTAGTGGAAACACTAGGAACTTCCGGTAGAATCACTTGTACGAAAGCCAGTACAGTATAAAAGATCTCTATTTAACAATCTTTAAAAATTATATATAATTTTACTGTTTTTATTTTAATTGCAATGCTTTGTTTATTATTATTTAGAATTCTATTAATTAAACTGCTTTTTTAAGTCTTAATTGTATTAAAATATAAAGAATTAAAAATTATATTCGTTATCTTTGCTTTGTTTATACTAATAAAGATTGTTTTAATTATATAATTTTTAGTATTTTGCTTCTTCTTTGCATTATATATAATATTAAATAGTATTAAAACAATAATATTCTTCGTAAACGCAAAGCTATTATATAGAATATTATATAGAATATGTTCCTAAATATTTTGTTTATCTTCGATATAATTATACAATTAGATATTATTTTTTATATTATTTTTCGTCTTGTCTTTGCAAATTTCTTGCAAATAAATAAGTTTATATAAAATATATATAATTTAAACAATACAAATTTTGTTAATTCATTTATTACTAAATTGTTTGTTAAACTTTTTGCAAATAAATTTAAACTTAATATTTTTTCGCAAAGATATTACTTTTAGAATTGTTTTTATTAGTAATATTAAATATATAGCTATCTTATTGTTACGCTAGTACTTTCTACGAAGATGTTAGAGAGAGTTATACTATTAAAGAGATTTGTAGACGTTTTCAAACAATATAAACAACTATTTAACAATAAGAGTTTGCAACTACGTAGTTGTAACAATAAGTCAAAACTAGACTGATTGCGTCGGGTCGATTAATCGAGTTCAAGTTAATTAATCGAATCGAATTAGATCGAGTCGATTTCTAAAGTTGAAATCGAAATTCGAGCTGGATTCGAGTTGATTTCTAGAATTAGAATCGAAATTTAATTCGAAAAAATAGACTCGAATCGTCAAGACTATTTAAACAATTATATTATAATTGTTACTAGTCAATATATAGTTAATGTATATTTAATAGTATTTAATTATTTAAATTATAATAAGATAATATGTTATAGTAATGCATTACTACTTTTTAAAAAGAAAATAATTAAATCGCACCTATAAGTTCTATAGAGTCTATAGATGCAAATAATGCATTTTATTAATAAATTGTATCTATAAGATCTATAGAGCCTATAGATGCAAATAATGTCTTTTATTAATAAAATGTTTTACTCTAAAACTAGTAATTCTTGGCATAATAACGTTATTTTCGATTTCTTAATAATTCGATTCAATTTCTAATATTGGAATCGAATATCGACTCGAATCAAATCGAGTCGATTCTAAATTAGCGCAAATCGAATCGAGTTTCGAGTTAATTCCTAATATTAGAATTGTCGAATCGAATCAATTCCAATAGTTGGAATCGAAACTTAATTCGACAATCAATCTAGTTAAAACTTAAAAAAAATTGAACACAATTTATAAAAAAAAATTGCGTTCGAAAGCTGTATATTTTATTATTATTAAAGATTTAAAGTGTTTAAAATAAACAAATTTCTAATTATTTTGATTATTTTGATCTCGAATTTAAGATATTTAAGAGTTAAGTTATCTTAATTATCTTAATTTTGTTAATAGATTTTCTCTTTTTAATTATTTATAAAAAGCAATATGCAACAAACAATATTTATTAGTATGCAACTAATTTTTTTTGAAACTATTTATTCTTTCTTATTATATTAATTGAGTTAATTATTAAACAACGTTGCAATTTAAGTGTTAATTATTGTTATAAATTCGCTTTTTTCAATATATTCTTGTCGAGTCTATATATTGTTTGACGTATTTTATCGAATAAATAAAAAACATCTTAAATATAAAAAATATTATTGAAAGAATTAGAAATATAATCTAGCTTCTAATTATTAAAGCATAAATAAAACTATAAAAAAGATTAGAAAGTTAAATAATAAAATAACGAAATTGCATCTAAGAATTGCACATAAAACAAAACAAAAAAATACTAATTTTGTTATTTTAAAAATTCAAATAATACAAAATCGAAAAATATTTTAAAAAATAAAAAAAACAAAAAAGAGATTAAAAATATTAAAGAGATGTTCGAAGCTCTATTTAATACAATAATTGATTTTTTTTGTCTTTTTTTGGTTTTTTAATGTTTTGTTGTCTCTTATAAGTAATTTTGTTGTTAACAAAAATGTTGCAATTTGTTAAAACAATTCTTTAAATTCTTAAATAACTTTTATATATTTTTAAATATAAAATAATTTTTCTACTCAATAAAATACTTTTGATTTTTTTGCTATAAAATTTTCTTAATTTTAAATTTTTTCTCTTTTTGTAAATAAAAGTAAAAATTCTTCTATAAAAACGTAATTAGATTTGCTAGTTTCAACAATAAAATATAAAATACTAGAAATAATTTAACGTTTTTTAATAAGTTAAGTTTATAATTGATTGATTTTTTTATTTAAATTTCTTATTTTAAGAATTTTTGTAAAAAAATATATTTTATCTTTTTCTTTAAACTAAAATGCTATTTTTATTTTTTATTTTAATATCTAATCGATTTCTTCAATGTTCTTAAGATATTGTTGTATATCTTTTTTAGTATCTTAATTTTCTTAATAGCTAACTATATTAATAGATATTTGCGCTTTTTCTTAAAGCGATTTGCTTTTTTATTATAATTAACAAAAAATAAAAGTTATTTTTATAATATTCGAAATCTTTATATTAAGAGCTACTTAAGTTATAGATAAAAGTAATACATAATTGTTATAAATATTGTTAATATAATATCTGAAATATTGTTTCAAACTTTAGTTTGTTTATTTTGTCGAATTATTTGTAATTAAATAGTAGATAATAGATATTTAAAGTTTTGTATATAATATTAAGAGAAACATCTTTTAATAATTAGATATAAAGAGTTTGTCTTTGTTACTAATTAATTTTGGAAATATATCATAATATTATATAAATTAATTTAATATAATATATTTTAGTCGTTTTGCAATAAACTTCTTTTTGTATATAATAATATATAAGTACTTAATAAACTTATTAATTATTATTGATATTAAATTATATTTATCTTTAATTATTTAATTTGTTAATTTGAGCAATTTAATAATAAATAATAGATAATAGAGATAGTAAACGAGTTGAGTTCTAAACTACGAGAAAAGACGTACTTAAGTATAGATAAATCTCTCTAACTATCTAGCTTCTTATTCTTGACTATCTAGATAACTATAATTCTATAATGTTTGTCGCTCTTTAGAAGAAAAGCTAGCAATCTCGTTAATTATCGCAGTATTAACGATCAAGAAGTAGCTATAGTAGAGAATTAAATAGTAAGAGTAATGTCGATCGATTGAAAATTTGTATCTCAATATTAGATTTTCTAACTAGTTGAGTAGACAATATAGATATAGATAATTGAGACTTGCTTGCTGTCGCAATTATAAGTAGTACAATAGTATATTTCTACTTTAACAACAATTTTCGTGCTTTAATAGATAGTTTTAGTTGTTAAGTTGCTTTGTTCTTGTAATTGTTAATAAAATCGATAGCGTTATTTAAATTGTTAATATTGTATTATATATTGTAGACAAATTTATAATCTTTTTACTCAACAAAATATTAATTAGTTCTGCGTAAAAACTTGTTTGTTTAGAAGATATTCGATCTTATAAAACTTGCTATATTGCTCCGATAATAAATATAACTCAAATACTTCTTTATTTAATTTTATAGTAATTAACAAAGATTTGTTTTAATTAAATTGTAAACAATTGTAAGAATTGCTTTTTTTTAGCAATAGCTCTAGCTAAGCTATCGATATTACAAAATAAATAGATTAATAAACAAGAGTTCGAAACAATACGCTAGCGAGTCTATTTTCTTAAAAATTTGAAATACTTTAGTTCTCTAATTAAAGAGTTTCTTGTTAATTATATCTAACATAATATAATTGTATTATAAGCAAAAATATATATAGATATCTTTCTTTAAATTAATTTAAGTATACTTTTTATTGTAATATATTTTAGCTATTATATTAGTTTAAACTATAGTCTCTTTAATATTTTCTTAATATTGTAAGCGTAGTTTAGAGCAATCTTTTGCTAAAAAATTATTAAATAGATTGAGATTGTTATAAATACAAAAGTTGTAGTAGAATTTATTAGATATATAATTTGTAATAACAAATATCGCGTTATTAAGATTTGTTTGTATATAAAATAGATTGTTAGTAAAGTCTATATTTAGATTGCTTGTAATTTAGTATTATAATACTATTTTTACAATTTAATTTGTTTGTTTAAACTAATTGTTTATCTAAGAATAATAGATTGTCGATATCAAGAAATTTGTGTTAAAATGTTTAAAGATTTTGCGTTAAAATTTAAATTTAAATTTCAAATTTTTGTTCGATACAATAGCTCTAGATATATTTTAATTATAATCTAGAATTGTTATAAGAAACACGCTAGTTTATTTATCGATTAATCAAGTATTCTTTTTAGAGATAAAAATAACTTGCTTGCTAAACTTGTAGATAACAATTAATACAATATTAAAGTTATTCTTTATTATAGTAGATAGTACTAGAATAAAGTCTATAGCTATAGTATAAAGTAATATAGTTAGTAATTGAATAGATTTTAGCGTTTCGTAGAGTAAATAACGTATAATTTGATTAAGCTAATATTGAGAACAATAAATTATATAGATTTGAAGTAGACAAGCTAGCTTGTATATATAGAAGAATACTACTATACAATTGTAGATTTTGTAAAAGTTATTGTAATCTAGTCTATTATAAATTAAAGCAAAGATATCTTTAATTAGCTTTCTTAATATATATAGTTGCTTATAATTGTTGTTAAGCTTATTGTTATTTAAATAGTAGACTAAATTGTTGCAATATTAAAATTGTAAATTCTTAGAGCTTAATTATAGTGTTTTTGTAACAATTAAAAATATCTTGATACTTTATAGCCAATACTATAGGGAAAAAAACCGTGATTTTACCGTAGTAAATCGGTAGTAATACGGTAGTACTACGGTATAACCCTAGTATTGCCACGGTATAACCCTAGTAGCACTATCGTAGAGGGGGGATAATACCAAATACCGTTGTACAACCGTAGTAGATATAGTTATATCAATTTGGTATATTCTACCAAATCCGATTTACTACCGATTTACTACGGGATTAATATGGTTGCTAGTCGATTAATTCTTAGTAATACAATAGTATTATATGCGTTTTATTAGTAAATAGATTTGCTTAGTAAGCAAACTTTTTTTAATTTAATAAAGTGTCTTTCTATTTAATATCTATTATGTATTAGTATAGTACGCACGCTAGTAAGAGGAATCTAACGCGCGCATATAATTTTCGTGAATTACGTGATTTTGTTATCTAAAATATTATAGTGTTGATAGTCGCGACGCTAGAGACTTCCCAAATATCTTAAACTTTAAATTTAAGATTAAAACTTTAAATTTATAAATAGAATTATAATTAAACAACTTCACGAGTTGACGAATTAACGTTTAAAAAACTTTATTATTCGACAATATTTTCGAAAACCTCAATCGGGCTAGCGTGGGAACTTTGAAATAAAAAAAATAAAAAAACAAAAAAATTATTTTTTATTTTTTTCCATAATTAACACCTATAGGCATCTATAGATTTTATAGTAGTATTGCGGTAGTAATACGATAGTACTACGGTAGCACTACGGTAGCACTACGGTAGGAATCCCGTAGTAGTAGGATTTTCTTAGTAGTTACACGGTAGTACTACTAGCTTACTACTAAATCCGTAGTATAGCAGTAGTACTATCGTTATACTACCGTGTTTTTTATCTATAGAGGGGCCTCAAAGTAACTTGATTTGTTTTACAATACTTGTAATAGCAAAATAATTAATATAGATAATTACTTGTAAGATAGAGTTAATTGTTTTAGTTATATAATATATTTGTCTTACTAGTTATATTAATCTCGCGATCTTAAACTTAATAGATTAATATTGTAACTCGACAAATATTAGTATCTTGTTTAGAAATAGAATAAATTTTTTATTTTTTAAACTAAAGATTGTCTTGTTATCTTTAACGTAAAAGACAATAATATCAAATTCGTATTTGTATAATATATCGACGTTAACATAGAGCTAACGTATTCTATTGTAATAGATTAGAAAAGTAGATTTGCTAAATATCTCTTGTAGATCTCGATATATTTATAGCTTTATTTTGAAAAAAATATTTAAGCAACTATCTAAATTGAAGCGTTTACGTGCAATATTCTTGCTAGATAAATTGCAAAATAGAAGAGTTTTACAAATTTAAAAAGAATTCAATAGCTATATATAGTAGAAAATATAGTTTTTTTTATCTATCTTGTTAATTCTAGATACAATGTAAGTAGTTTAAGCGTAATTAAGAAACAAAGCTTGAATATTGTCTTAAACTTCTTTTTTGCAATAGTAAATTTTAGATTGTTTATTTTTTGTTCTAGCAATCTAATAAATAGATAGTCTAGATAAATCTTGCTTAACTTAATAGAAATATTTATATATTTAAATAGCTTGAAAATCTTGAAAATCTTAACTAGATATTTAATATGTTCTTTAGAGTTTTACTAAAGATTACAATATTGTTAATATAGATATACGCAAACTTATAATATTTGCGCAAAATTTAATTTGTTTAATACTATATATAGACTAAACTGTTTTAAAATTCTATAATAGCTATATTTTATTGTTTACTATTGCAATATAAAACTATTCTAAGTTTGTAACAATTAACTATCTTAATACGCTATTAATAAAAGTAGTTTGTATTATCTATAATACTAATATAGAAGCAATTACTAATTAAGTTAATGTTAGGGTTAAAGCTTTGATAACTAGTATATAGTTAATTAACAAGAATACTAGCTAGATAGAACTAACTATATACAGGAAATAGATATAAGTACTATAAATATTAAGACGCTAGATATTACTTGTAGTATACTTAAGACTAGAGAGTAAAAATCTAAAAAATAATTAAAAAACAAAGTCTATCTAGTCTAAAATTATAATAATATTTTTTTCTTCTATTTGCAAGCTTTAATAAAATAATATCGAATCTCTTAATTAGTATTTTTAGTTAATTTTAGTTAATTTTAAATACTTGTTAAGTATAAACTTCGATTAATATCAAATATATATCGAATATTGTTTAGCAATTAAAACTAAAGTTTTCGATATATATTAAGCAAAAAAATAAATTTGTCAAATAGAAAAAATAATCGAAAATTTTGAAATAAAATATACAAAAAACAATAATATACAAAGCAAAGAATATATATATTGCAAATAGTATTCTAGTTAATTTTCGACTACTCTTAATTAATATTAAATATATTTGTTAAATACAATCTAATATTCGAAATATAATATTAAGCAATTGTTAAGTAGCAAAAATCGAGTTTTAAATAGTTTGTTAAGCGACAACAAGATTAAAAGAGAGAATTTTTTTTTTAAAAAAAACATTAAATATAAAAGATTACTAACTCTAATTTTAAGAGAGAATTCGAATTATGTAATACAAAAACTAAAAGATTAATAGCAAAATAGAGATCGATTGCATTTAAGATAATCTAGAAAATTAATTATATTTAAGAGAATTTAGAGAGTTGATCAATTATAATTTAAGAAAGAATTAACAACAACAAAAAAAAACAATATTAAAAAGTCGAAATTTGTCGAATTTTAATTATGTTCGGATATATTTATCTAAATTTGTTATATAGAGAGAGAAAATAACGTAAAAGTATTTTAATAGCAATTTATATACAATTGTGCGTATATTTAGAAATATTAAGTTAATTCTTATTCGAAAAATATTTAGAAATAATATTTATAGAGTATCTAACAGAAGTTTTATAGAAGCAACAACAAAAACTGCAAATATATATCGAATAATTTTCCACAATAATAATAATATATTAATAATATATTTTCGGAATTCTTGTTAATTAACGTATAAGATATAATAGCATAAAATATCTAATAGAAATACTATAGAAGCAACAACAAGAACTACAAATATATATCGAATAACTCTCGACAATAATAATATATTAATAATATATTTCTGAAATTCTTGTTAACTAATATAGAAGACAAAGCAATATATCGAATTAGTCTAATTTGGAAAATATTTAATTTCGATTACAAATATATAACAAATAACTTCTAACAATAGTAATATATTAACAATATGTTTTCGAAATTGATTCTAGATACAGTAACAAGAGTTGTAGATATATATTAAGCAATGCTTAGCAATAGTAATAGAAAAGTACAAAAAAAATATAAACGCAAATTATTCTACTTATTAGATTTTTAATTAGAAGATATCTTAAATATTTAATACAACTTTGTTGTATCTAAATATTTGTAATAAAAGTTAACAACAAAGTTAGAGCAATTGTTAGCTATAAAATAGTTTAGTTATTTAGATCTATTATTGTAGTTTGTATAGTTTATAAAAAGAATTTAATACTATAGTATTTTGCGTCTATAATTAGTAGCAATTAGATTTAAATTTATATTATTGTTATTTTTGCGTATATTATATTGTAATATTCCAATATTTTTAATATAGTATTCGAAATTGTTGTTAATATTATTAATAGTATTAACAAGCAACAAAAATTTAATTTGTTAATTTAATAAAGACGTGCTTTTGTTAAAATACAAAAACTATAAATAAAATATAAAATAAATTTTTATTAATTTAAATAGTTCTAGTTTGTAAATATAATTACTAATTGCTCGAATAATTTTATAGAAATCTGCATTTTTATATTTTAGAAACTTGTATAGTCGAGTTGTTTTAATATTTTAAATATTAAATATAATTTAATTATTAATCTTAAATTTCGAGATTATAGTATATTTGTAATTAGTAAACTTTATTTGTTTAACTTAGATTTAAACAAGCTTTTAATAAAGAAAGTTTTGCAAAATTTCGATTTTTTTAACAATTTTATTAATATTCTTTATATTGCAACAAGCTTTAAATATATTGTTGTTAAATTTTTTTATAAATAACTTTAAATTTAATTGTAACAAATAGTCTTTAATAGCAAAAAATAATAATAAATTAGTAGATTTGCTAATATAATTGTTAACAATAAACTTAACAATAGTAAAATAACTAACTTAGTTATTCTAATTATATTGTACGTATATTCGAAAATATTGTTTAAAAGCAATATTAATATTTTCGATTTAATTGTTAATTTTCGAGTAAAATATTGTTAATAATTTAGATTTAGATTTTAGTTTTTTGCAAAAATATTGTTAAAAATAAACAATAAATTAAGTATTTCTATTTAAAACAATAGAAATTAAGAAATCTTTAATATATTAAATAAAGTTAATAAAAATCTAAATTATAATTATAATTTTTAAAGAATCTATAAATATAATTTTTTTATTTTTAGATAGTTTATTAATTACTATTAAAATATATTAAAAGCTCTTTTCTCTATAGTAATATAACAATAGAAAGATAATAAAGTTGTAAAATATATTTTGTTAATAATAATCTAAAATAGAAAGAGATTTTAATAGATTGTATTTATGTTTGTAATATAATTTAATATAATTATATATTAAGTAGTTTTTAATATATTTTTTAATATCTAAATACAATATAGATTAATAATAGTAATACTATATTTTCTTAAAAATAGTTGTTCGATCTAAATATTTAATACTTAATAATTTATACTAAAATTTAATTGCTTTAACTTGAATGATATTATTTGTATTTTAAGATATATATATTTTGTTTTAAACAAATAGATATTTAATATTAATTATTAAATATTCGACTATTATATAGTTTTTAAATTTTAGTTTAATTGTCTTGCAAAAAATACTTAAAATCTTTTATTTATTATCTTTTTTAATTTAAATAATCTATTTTATCTTTTTGTTATATAAATATATTTTTGATATTTGTTAAGCAAAAATTTCGAAATCGAATTCTATCTTAAGTTTCTTTTTTTTGTTAAATTAATTGCAACAGCAAGTAGAAACTAAATTGTTAAAAAAATTGCAAATATAAATAGTTAAAATATAGATAAAACAAATATATTTAATAGAAAGACAAAATTCAAAATTCAAAACAAAAAGATTATAAGTTAAGAGATTATAAGTGCAACAATAATAAACAAAGAGACTAAAGACAAAAATCTAGTAAAACAAAATTTATTTTATTAAAGTAATATAGATATTATAGATAGTAAAGATATAGATAGCTCTATATTTTTGTTAGTTGTTAGCAAAATTATAAATTTTTTGCAAGTTTTTACAATTCTTTTGTTAACAATTAGTTTAAACTTAATAAAGTCTTAAAGCAAATAAATTAACTTTGTTACTAAATTGTAAATAATATTTAATAGTAGCAAAATTAATACAATAGCTTTAATAATATTTAATTTTAAGTTATATTATTTATAAATTGTTTGTTTTTAAAACTAATTGCGCAAGTTATCTTTATTAAAGAGCAAATTTTGCAATTGTTTAATAAAATTGTTTAACTTTATATTTAATATATTTAATTAATAAATAATCTTAAAATTTAATTTAAACAAAAATTTAATTTAGCAAGTTTAATAACAATTTAGTTGTTTAATAATTATAAAATACTTTAGATTGCAATAGTTAATAATAATCTTAGTAGATTGTTTAATAAATATATTGATATACTTTAAGTATTATTTCTCAAAAGCGCAAATAATAGTTAATAGCTTTTTATTGTAGATTTTGTAATTATATTTTGCAAGCAATATAATTTTAAATATATAAATTATCGAATAAAGCAATTTATTCGAGTTTATCTATAATAGTATAGCAACAATTATAAAGTTAAAAATATTATTTTTAATCTAGATCTCTAGATTAAAATCAAAATAATATAAAATAGACTAATTAATAATAAAAAATTTAAAAACTTAAAACGCAAGATTTTTAAAATTAACAAATTGTTATAAAAAACTAAATCTCTTATTTTTAAGTTTACTAAATACTAACAAAAATTTAACTAGATTTAAATAATTATAGATAAATTGTTAATAGAAGTTTGCAAAATCTAGAAAGATTTGTATAATATATATATAAATAGAAGCTTTCTATTCTAAAATATATCTAATTTTCTTAGAATTTATCTAAATATTTTTAATAGTAATAATTAGATTTAGATATTTAATTAATTTAACAAAAAAAATATATTTGTTAATATTTAAATAAAGATTTGTTCTATAAAGTTTAGCAAAAACTTTATTAATATATTTTTTGTATTTTTTCTTAATATTGTTGTAGATTAGAATATTATTTATATAGATAGTACAAAAATTGTCTAAATAAAGACTAAGAATTTTATTAATAAAAGTTTGAAATATAATTAAAATATTATATAATTTAAAAGATATTATAATATATTTAAATAAATTATAATAAATAATAAAGATTGTTTTGTATTTGTTATTAAAATATATTCGAATTTTATTAAAAATAATAATAATATTAAACTTGCTATAATATCTAATCTTATATAATTGTTGCAAGATTTTTTAAATTAATAATAGAATATTGCAATTCTTAATTGTTAAAGTATTAAAATCTCTATAGTTTACGCAAATATATAAATTTTTATTAAATTTTTTAACTATAAAAATAAAAACAATATATTGTAAGATATTATTGCAAATTTGATTTTTACTTTTTATATTATTTAGATAGACTCTAATAATCTTTTTTTCTTAACAAAAAATATTATAGACTTTCTTAATTAAAAAAAGTTACTTTTGAAATAAAATTAATAATATAATTAATATTTTTATTTAATAATAGTTTGTTAGTTTCTTGTAGATTAAAGAGTTTAATTTATTGTTTAAACTTTAAATAAAGTTTTTTTTTTAATTGTTTTAAATTAGAAATTTTTTGTTTAAATTTTGTATAAAATTTATTGTAATTATAAAAAATAATAGTTGCAATATTTATTGTAATATTGTTGTCTATAATACAAATTAAATATATATTGTTTTTCTTTAATTAATTTAGCATAACAAAGTATTTAGCCTGAGACAATATAACAACTATTTTACAATTTTTTTTGTTAATAAGTTTTAAAAATAAGAAGATACTAATTTAATAGATATTAATTTTATTTAAAGATTTTAGAAATAAATATTCTAATTGCTTGTATTGTTTGCTAAAGATTTCTAATAATTAATAAACTAACAAACAATACTTTATATAGTAATCGAATTTAAATTAAAGAAATTGTATATTTTCTTTAATTTGTATATTATATTCTTTTATTTAAAATATATTAAAAATAATTGCAAATTATCTTAATTTAATTATTAAATATTATAAAATATTAATATATTTGTTTAAATTAACAATAATTTAAACAATATAAATAATATTAGAAACAAGTTTATTATTAACAAAATATAATTTAATCGAATTTTGTAGTAGTATAATAAAAAGTTTATAAAATTTAACAAACTTTCTATTAATAAAGACTTTATTAAAAACTTCGATATTAATAAATAGTATTATTTTAATATAATATTTATTAAAAAACAAATAAGTTTAATTTGAGCAAATTTTAATATAAAAATTTAGCTGTTAATTGTTAAATAACTTGTTATTAATAATACTAGAATTGAGTTCGATTTTAACAAACAAGATTTTATTATATAAATTAAATATAACTTTAAGCTCTTTTATTGTCTTTTGTATAAATATTAGTTTTTGTCTCGAACTACAACTTTTATTAAAAATATCTAGTTTTTCGATTTGCTAAAATTATTTAAGTTGTTATTCAAAATATTAGAGCAACTCTCTTCTCTAAATATTGTTAATTTAAAATTACTAATATTATAAGTTTTAAACTTGATAATAACTTTTTCTTTAATTTTAGTTAACTTGTTTTTGTAGAAAATATTTAAATAATTAAAATAATATTTCGAATACAAATACTTTCAACAAAAATTCTTCTTTTTAATCTTATTTTTAAATATTTAAGATCAAAAAATTAACTTTGTTTTGAAAGAAATCTTTTGTTTAGTTATATAGTTAATTAATTTGTTGTTGTAGACTTCGAATTTACTTATAGACTTGCGTATAATATTTCGATTTTTGTTTGTTTATATAGTAATAAATCTATTACGCGCCTTAGTTTGTAACAATTAATAATCTTTTTTTATTTTATTCTAAAATTTATATTGCGTAATCAAGAGATTAAGTTATTAATATTAATAAATTAATTGTACAACTTGTTGCTTAGTCTTAAATCGAATTAAAATATTTTTTAATTTTTAAATAGCTTAATATTTGTTGCAGTTAATATAAATCGAGTTATATATTTATTAAAAATTTCGAAAAACTTTATAGCAAAATTAGATAATATAAACTTAATAAAATTTCTATATTATCGATTAGATTTGTTAAATTAAGCGTAGAGATTTATTATTAGTTTAGCTAATATATTATAGAGCTAAGCAAGATTGTTGCTCTAATTTGGTAGATAATATCTAATATCTTTAAAGACATTTTTTGTATATTTAATTGTAATATATATTAGCTTAATTAATTTGTTGTCGAATATATAAGAATAGACTTTAAATTTAACAAAAAATATTGTCTATTATTAATCGAATTTCTTTTAATTACTTAAGAAAACAGCTAAATTAAGAAATTTAATATTGTTATATATTAATTTCTCGATCTTGAGCAAGCTATTTCTATAGACTTTGTTAAGACGTTTGCAATTCTATTAATTTAATTTGTAAAAAAATATATTGTATTGTTGCTATTAAGATTTCGATAAAACAATAAGTAATAAATAGACTTAAATTGCTTACAATAGTTAAGTTTCTCGATTAACTTATTTTGTTTTTTGATTAGTATATTAGTTGTCTTCTTCTATACTTTGTTTTTAACTTACTCTATATTTTGCTTTTTTTGTAGACTCTTGTAGATAATTTATATTTTGTTCAAATTTGTCTCTAATTGTACAATTTCTTTGTTTCGATCTTTTCTATATTATATTAGATACTATATATAGAAATAGATACTATTAATATATTTAAATTAATATACGAGATTTTAAGTTATATTTTTAATAAAATTGCTATTATATAAGAGTTTTGCAGAGTTTTTTAAGTCTTTTGTTAACAACAATTGTAGTTAAAAAAAACTAATAAAATAAAAATTAATTAATTTTGATTTTAGTTTTATATCTAAACTTTTTAATAGATAAAAATAGTATATTAATATTTTTAAAAGAATTATTGTTAAATTCGATTAATTTAGAATTTTTAAAAACAAATTCGAGTAAAGTTTGCAACTATAATTCTAATAAAAATAGCAAATTTTTAGTACTTAATTAATACTAAGATTAATCTCGAGATACAATACTTTTATAAAATATGAAATTAGAATAAAATATTTAATTTTTTATAACAAAATTGTAATATATTATTGTAATAGATTTATATAAATATTGTAAATCTTAATAATTATAAACAATAACAAAATAGTAAATAAAGATATAAACTTAGATAAAATGTTTTGTTTAAATATATTTGCTCTATTTAAATATTATACAATTTACTTTGTTTAATTAAGTTAGTAAATATTAAAACAAAATTATCAATATTAAAAACAAATATTGTTTAAATGTTATATTATATAATAAACTTTATATAAAGTAAAAAAATATTATTTAAAGATAACAATATTGTAATATAGATATCGATTCTAGTAAATTTGTTTGTCTATTCTAGCAAAATTACTAAATTGTAGTTAGAACAATTTGTTGTTTATTTATTTTAGCAAATTTACTATCTTTTTTATAAGATTTCTTTCAATTTAGTGCTATAAAATTAGAAAATATTTGTTTAAAAAATTAACAAAATTTATTATTATTAAGTTGTATATTTTTTTTAAAAATATTTATTGTTGCAACTTAGTTATGTTTTGCAAAACATCTATTTTAATAACTTTGTATCTAGAATTGCTTTAGTAGTTTTGTATTTAAAATTGCTTTAGTAACTCTATATTTAAAGTATATTTCGAAAAAAAAGTAAGCAAATATAAACATTTTTAGAGTACAATTTGCAAAATTGTTTCTAAAGAGATAGCTAGTATTATATTAGAATTAGAGCTTTAATAGCTAGTATATATTTAATTAACAAGAATACTAGTTATGCAAAACTAATTATATACAGAAAATAGATATAAATACTATAGATATTAAGACGCTAGACGTTACTTGTAGTATACTCGAGACTAGAGAGCAAAGATCTAAAGTATTACGATTCTAGACTAGATAGACTTTGCTCTTCGATTACTCTTCGAGTCTTCGCTCTCTAGTCTCGAGTATACTACAAATAACATTTAGCGTCTTAATACTTATAGTATTTATATCTATTTTCTATATATAGTTAGTTCTATATAGCTAGTATTTTTGTTAATTAACTACATACTAGTTATTAAAGCTCTAATTCTAATATAATACTAGCTATCTTTTTAGATACAATTTTGCAAATTGTATTTTAAAAATATTTATATTTGCTATTTTTTTTGTTTTGCAAGACAAGTTCTAGATATAGAACTACTAAAATAGATATTTTTCAAAACGTAACTAAGTTGCAACAATAGATATCTCTTAATTAATATATAACTTAACAATATTTAATTTCGTTAACTTTTTAGTAAGTCTACTAAAATAAATAAACAATAGATTATTCTAATTACAACTTAATAAATTTATTAGAATAAAATTAATAAATTTGCTAAAACCAAGAAATAACAAATTGTTCTAATTTCGACTTAATAAATTTGCTAAAATAATATTAATAAATTTGCTAGAATAGAATTAGTAAATTTGCTAAAATAGAATTAGTAAATTTGCTAGAACAACAATTACAATACAATTTTGTTATTATTTTTAAATAATACTTTTGTCTTTGTATACTAGAAAATTTGCTATACAACAAAACAATACTTTAAATAATATTTATTTTTAATATTAAAAATTTTGTCTTGCAAATAATATAAGTTCTTTAATATTTGCATAATATTAAATATATTCAATCTCGAATTTCTACTTTTGTTTACAAATATTTGTATTATTTATATTTTATCTATATTTGCAATATAATTAATAAGAAAATAGTTTTAAAAAACAAAATTAAATTTAACTCTAACAAAAATGGCAAATTATTTAAAAAATTCTTAATAAATAAAAATTAATTAGATATTAATATTGTTTCTTGTTACAATTATTATTTTGTAAATACTTTATTAAATTAAAACAATCTCAAAAAAATTTAAAGCTCGAAAAATACTTTAATTTATTTAAAAACAATATATTCGAATTTTTGTTATTTGTTCGATTTAATTCTTACAAAACTATAATCGACAAAGTAATTAAATTAAATTTGTTTAACAATATAAGTTTGTTAAATATATTAACTCGATCTTTAATATACTAATTGCTAGATATTAGTTTTGCTCAATTTTATAACAAATATATTAAGAAAGAAGACAAAAATAAATTCGATTAATATTGTATTTTAGTTAATTAGCTTAACAATTTTAATAAAAATTAATAAAAAATATCTTAACTTCTTTAAAAAGCAATTAGAAATAATATAAAACAATAACTTCGACTACTTTATAACAATAGTGCTATTATTGTTAAACTTTAAATTAATAAAAAAATTAATTTCGACTCTATTTGTAAGTTAAAAACTTAAATTAATTTTTTTAAAATTTATTTAAGTTAAGCAAAATCAATAGTAAGTATTTGCAACAAAACAATATATTATCTTTAATATAAATACAATAATATACTAATTTAATACAATTTGTTCAAAATTATTATATATTAATTAAAACAAAAGTTTTCTTTTTCTCGAAATAAAGAAATTGTATTTATTAAGTCTACTTATATAGTTTACAACTTCGATAACAATAGCAAATATAACTACTTTTATAAATCTAATTTATAAACAAAAAATTAACTTAACAATATCTATTTTATTTGTAATCTTAAATTAAAATTACAAAATATAAAAAACAATAAATACTTTCTTAATTTTTTTATTTTTATTAAAAATTTCGAAAAGTTTAAACAATAAATTACTATATTAATTTCTAAGTTTAGTAGTACTTTTTAATATTTTGTTTTCGAGAAAGTTAAACTTAATCTTGTTGTTGTTAAAATTATTAATAATATTTTTAAAGAAATTAAGTATTACTTGTTTAATAAATTTGTTAATTTTTATCTAATAATAAATAATCTATTTAAAGATCTAAGTACTTAATAAGACAATTTAGACAAAAAACAATATAATTTTGTTAAAATTATATTGTTCGAATTTGCTATAAAGAATATTAAAATCTTTAATTAATATATTAATTACTTTATATCTACAACAATCGAAGTCTCTATATTAGAAATCAATAAAATATATTAATTTAACAAAAGTTTAAACTATAGATTTTAAAGTTGCTATATTATTTTGATAAATTATATTATTTTAAATTAATTTATTAGATTAATTTGTAAAATCGATCTAAAATTTTAACAAATAAAAAAATCTTGTTCAACAATTATTCGAACTTCTATCTGTATACAAACTATCAATAATATTAATAAACAAAATAATTGTATAAATATCTTTAAATTTTCTAAATATATTAATATAAATACTTGCAATAACAATAATTTTAATATATGTATCTTTATTTGCAACTAAAAACAAGATATAGAAGTATAATCTTAAATTTTTAAAAATAAAATTAAGTTTTTTAATCTTTGTTAAAAATATTTTAAATCAAAATATAAATTATATTATAAAAATATCTTTTGTAAAAACAAATTAACTAAAATTAAAGATAAAGTTTTTGTTAAATTTAAAACTTATAATATTAGCAACTTCGAATTAACAATATTTAAAAAAAAAAGTTTCTTTAATATCTTAAATAACAACTTAGATAACTTTAGCAAATTAAAAAACTAAATATTTTTGACAAAAATTGCAATTTAAAACAAAAACTAATATTTATAAAAAAAACAATAAAGAAGCTTAAAATTATATTTAATTTATAAGATAGAATTTTGCTTATTAAAGTTGAGCTTAATTTTAATATTATTAACAACAAATTGCTTAACAATTAGTAACTAGATTTTTATATTAAGATAATACTATTTATTAATATCGAAATCTTTAATAAAATCTTTGTTAATAGAAAGTTTGTCAAATTTTATAAACTTTTTATTATATTGTTTCAAAATTCTATTAAATTGCGTTTAATTAATAACAAATTTGTCTCTAATATTACTTTGCTCAAGTTATTGTTAATTTTTAATAAATATATTAATATTTTATAGTATTTAATAATTAAACTAAAACAATTTGCAATTAATTTCAATATATTTTAAATTAAGAAATATAATATATAAATTAAAAATAATATATAATTTCTTAAGTTTTTTTTGATTATTGTATAGAATATTGTTTGTTAAATTAACAATTATTAAAAATCTTTAGCAATTAACGCAAGCAATTAGAATATTTATTTTTAAAAAAATTCGATAAAGTTGATATTTGTTAAATAAGTATCTCTATATTTTTGAAAGTTGTTACTAAAAAAGACTATAAAATAATTATAATATTGTTTAAGCACTTTGTTATACTAAATTAATTAAAAAAAAACAATAGATATTTAGCTTATATTATAAACAACAATATTATTATAGATATTGCAACTATTATCTTTGATAATTATAACAAATTTTATATTAAATTTAAGCAAAATTCTTTAAATATAGAGCAATTTAAAAAACAAATATATTCGAAATTTAAACAATAAATTAGATTTTTTAACTTGCAAAAAATTAACAAATTATTGCTTAATAAAAGTTTTAGTTATATTATTAATTTTGTTTTAGAAACAACTTCTTTAACTAAGAAAGTCTACAATATATTTTATTAAGAAAAAGAGATTATTAGAGTCTATCTAAATAATATAAAGAATAAAAATTAAATTTGCAATAATATTTTACAATATATTGTTCTTATTTTTATAGTTAAAAAGTCTAATAAAGATTTGTATATTTGTATAAACTATAGAAGTCTTAATACTTTAACAATTAAAAATTGCAATATTTTATTGTTAATTAAAGAGATTTTGCAACAATTATACAAAATTAAATATTATAATAAGTTTAATATTATTGTTATTTTTAATAAAATTTAAATATATTTCGATAAAAAATACAAGACAATCTTTATTATTTATTACAATTTATTTAAATATATTGTAATATTTTTTAAATTATATAATATTTCAATTATATTTTAGTTTTTTATTAATAAGACTGTTAGTTTCTATTTAAACAATTTTTGTACAATTTATATAAATAATATTTTAATCTACAATAATATTAAAAAGAAATATAAAAATCATATAAATAAAGTCTTTGTTAAATTTTATAACGCAAATCTTTATTTAAATATTAACAAATTTTTTTATTATTAAAAAAGTTAAATATCTAGATCTAATTATTATTATTAAAGAAATTCGAATAGATTTCGAGAAAATTTAATATATTTTTAAATAAGAAGTTTTTATTTGCATATATAATATGCAAATTTTTCTAAACTTTGTTAATTTTTATTAACAATTTATTTATAACTATTCGAATCTAGTTAAATCTTTGTTAGCATTTAGTAAATTCAAGAATAAAAATCTTAGTTTTCTATAACAATTTATCAATTTTAAAGATTTTGTATTTAAAGTTTTTAAAAAAGTATTTATTGATTAGTCTATTCTATATTATTTCGATCTTAATTTAGAAATTTAAATTAAAAGTGATATTTTTAATTTTGTAATTATTGTTGTACTTTTGCAAATAAATTTGAATAAATTGTTTTATTTAATAGTTTATATATTTAAAACTATATTGTTTGCAAAATACAACTATAAGATTTATAACAAAAAATTGTTAACTATTGTTTGCGCTTTTAAAAAATATTATTTAGAATATATCAATATATTTGTTAAACAACTTATTAAGATTATTATTGATTATTGTAATCTAAAGTATTTTATAACTACTAAACAACTTAATTGTTGTTAAGTTTGCTAAGTTAAGTTTTTGTTTAAATTTAATTTCAAAATTATCTATTAATTAAATATATTAGACGCAAAGTTAAATAGTTTAATTAAACAATTACAAAATTTACTTTTTAACAAAAACAATTCTTGCAATTAGTTTTAATAATAAACAATTTTTAAACAATATAATTTAAAATTAAATATAATTAAAATTGTTGTATTAATTTTGCTATTATTAAATATTATTTACAATTTAGTAATAAAGTTAATTTGTTTGTTTCGAGACTTTATTAAGTTTAAACTAATTACTAACAAAAGAATTGCAAAAGTTTGCAAAAAATTTATTTGAATCTTGCTTACAACTAACAAAAATATAGAATTATTTATACTTTTATTGTTTGTAGTATCTATATTACTTTAACCAAACAAACTTTATTTTGCTAAATTTTTTTTTTGTTTTTTTGCTTGCTATTGTTGTATTTACAATTTTTTAATCTATAGTTCTTTTGTTTTCAACTATCGATTTTTTTTTTTAGATATATTTGTTTTGTTTACAACTTAGCTATCTATATTTGCAATTTTTTTTACAATTTAGTTTTTGTTTGTTATTGCAATTAATTTAACAAAAAAGAAGAAATCTAAAATAGAATTTAATTTCGAAATTCTTATTTAACAAATATTAAAGATATATTTATATAATAAAAAAATAAAACAAATTATTTAGATTAAAAAAACTAATAAATAAAAGATTTTAATTATTTTTTGCAAAACAATTAAACTAAAACTTAAAAATTGCACAATAATCGAGTATTTAATAATTAAAATTAAGTATCTATTTATTTAAGACAAAATATATATTTTTTAAAACAAAAATAATATTCTTCGAGTTAAAACAATTGAATTTTGATATAAATTATTAAATACTAAATATTCGAATTAAACAATTATATTTAAGAAGATATAATATTACTACTATTAATCTATATTGTATACAAATATCAAAAAATATATTAAAAATTGTTCGATTTATAAGTATATTAAATTATATTGCAAATATAAGTATAACCTATTAAAATTTTTGTCTATATTAGACTATTATTAACAAAATATATTTTGCAACTTTATTACTTCTTTGCTATTATATTGTTATAAAAAAAAGATTTTTCAATATATTTTAATACTAGTCGATAAACTATTTAAAAATAAAAAATTTATACTAATAGATTTTTTAAAAATTAAAATTGTTGTTTAGATCTTTATTAATTTTGTCTAATATATTAAAAGTTTTTTAGCTACTATTGTTTTCGATAAAGATACTTAATTTATTGTTTATTTTTAACAATATTTTTGCAAAAAATTGAAAATTAAATCTAAACTATTAATTGTATTTTATTCGAAAATCGACAATTAAATTAAAAATATTAATATTGCTTTTAAATAATATCTTCGAATATATATATAATACAATTAGAATAACTAAATTAATTATTTTGTTATTGTTAAATTTGTTGTAAATAGCTATATTAATAAATCTACTAACTTATTATTTTTCTTTGTTATTAAAAATTATCTATTATAATTAAACTTAAAACTATTTAAAGTTTTTTTTAACAACAATATATTAGAAGTTTGTTACAATATAAAAAATATTAATAAAATTGTCAAAAAAATCGAAATTCTATAAAAAAAAATTGTTAAAAAATTGTCTAAACTTAAATTAAATAAATAGAGTTTGCTAATTGTAAATGCGCTACAATTTTAAAGTTTAAAATCGATAATTAAATTATATTTAATACTTGAAATATTAAAACAACTTAATTATACAAATTTCTAAAATATAAAAATGCAAATCTCTATAAGATTATTCGAACAATTAACAATTATATCTACAAACTAGAATTGCTTAAGTTAATAAAAATTTATTTAGTATTTTATTTATAACTTCTATATCTTAATAAAAGCAAATCTTTGCAAAATTAATAAATTAAATTATTATTATCTATTAATATTGTTAACAATATTAACAACAATTTCGAATACTATATTAAGAATATTAAAATATTACAATACAATATATGCAAAAATAACAATAATATAAATTTAAATCTAATTGTTACTAATTATAGATATAAAATACTATAGTATTAAATTATTTTTACAAACTATACAAACTACAACAATAAATTTAAATAATTAAATTATTTTATAATTAACAATTGTTTTAACTTTGTTGTTAACTTTTATTGCAAATATTTAAATACAACAAGATTATACTAAATATTCAAGATATTTTCTAATTAAAAATCTAATATATTGGCAAATCGAGATAACTCTCCCTAGAAGCTCTTAGTTGTTAGAGGCTCTTAAGATTGTTGTGCGTATATTTTGGCTCTCGAACTCTATTAGCGAGATACGATTGACTCAAAGTTGCTTGTAGTCAATTAAAAAATTTAAAGAGTAATAAAGAGTTCTTTAAACATTATTTGTGCGTTGTTAAGATCTACGAACGCAATTTATTGCGAATATAATTTATCGCGAACGCAATTTACAAACGTAATCTATTGCACAATACAATTACGCAATAGAGATGTTTTTGTTATCGCATTATTTTCGCGTAGAAATCTTAAAAATTGTTCGATTTTGTTATATAAATTACTATAGTATAAATAAGTAACAAGTAGAGAATTAATCGAAGTATTGCAAAAGTTTGTGCGCATTTCGAATATCAATTATTATACTTTTTGTTAAACTTTATTTGACTCTCTAAAAGCAAGCTTTTAAGAGTCTCTCAAGCAAATCTTAAGTCAATCTTAGACTATCTGGATCAAATCTGCATTTTAAATCTAACAAGTTGTCTTCCCGATTTGCCAATATAAGTAGAATAGTTTGCGTCTATATATCTTCTATAATCTACTATTATTGTTGTCAAATATTGCTTAATATATATCTACAACTTTTGTTATTATATTTAGAATCGATTTCGAAAATATATTGCTAATATATTACTATTGTCGAAAGTTACTTGCTATGCATTTGCAGTTAAAATTAAATATTTTTTCAAATTAGATTAACTTAATATACTACTTTGTTTTCTACGTTAGTTAACAAGAATCTCGAAAATATATTATCGATATATTACTATTGCTAAGAGCTACTTAATATATACTTGCAATTTTTGTTGTCGTCTCTATAGTATTTCTATTAGATATTTTATAAATGTTACTTTTAAATATCTTTCGAATAAGAATTAACTTAATATTTCTAAATATACGCACAACTACGTATAAATTGCTGTCAAGACATTTTTATATTATTTTTTCTCTCTATATAACAAATTTAAACAAACGTGTTCGAATATAATTAAAATTAGACAAATTTCGACTTTTTAATATTGCTATTTTCTCTTGTTGTTGTCGATCTCTTCTTAGATTATATAACTAGTCGATTTCTATCTTGCTATCGGCTTTCCAATTTTCGCGTTATATAGTTGCTTAACGTTTGATTTTAAGTATTAGATTGTATTCGACAAACATATCTAATATTAATTAAAAATAGTCGAGAATTAACTAGAATATTATTCGCAATATATATACTTTTTGTTTTGTATATTATTGTTTTTTGTATATTTTGTTTTAAAGTTTTCGATTATCTTTTTATTCGACAAATTTATTTTTTTGCTTAACGTATATCGAAAACTTCAATTTTAATTGTTAAATAATACTTAATATATATTTAATATTAATCGAAACTTGTACTTGACAAATATTTAAAATTATTTAAAGTTAACTAAAAATATTAACTAAAAGATTCGATATTACTTTATCGAAGCTTGCAAATAAAAGAAAGAAATAGTATTACAATTTCAAACTAAACAAACTTTGTTCTTCGATTATTTTTCGAATTTTTGTTCTTTAGTTTCAAGTATACTACAAGTAACGTCTAGCGTCTTAATATTTATAGTACTTATATCTATTTCCTGTACATAGTTAGTTCTGCATAGCTAGTATTCTTGTTAATTAACTATATACTAGCTATTAAAGCTCTAATTCTAACATAAAGAATAATTGAAGAGCAAAGTCTATCTATAAAGCGTGTCTCGCAATGCTAGGTCTGCTTCGCAATAGTGTATTCAACGTATATTAATACATGTTTGATAAAGAGTTGCGCGAACTAGATTCAAGCAAAACTAATATTATTTTAGCAAATACTATTTGCGTATTGCTCTCTCTTAATAGCAAACAAAAAAAAATTATAAAAAGCAAAATTTTTCTCGTATTTGTATTTCTTAGCAATTAATTTTATTACAAATGCTATTATTATTATTACACATACTATCTAATTTAACTCGCTTAACTACGCAACTTTACTTAAAGAAATAGTAACTATTTTACAATTTTAATTGTTATGTTTAAACAAAGTTGTCTAATTAGAAATAATAATTAACAAAATATTAGTAACTTGCTTTCGCAAACGTACTTAAAGATCGATTAACTTTTAGAATATTATTAATAATTAACTACGTAAAGAAATTTATACAAATAACATGTCTTAAAAATTAGACAAAAATAATTATTCTAATATTAGCATAACTATTAATTAAGACAAAAAAGATACTAAGATATCTAGTTTTAAAGACAAATCTATATTGTTTATTTCGACGAATAATATTATATATAGGCTGACCGTTCGGGTCGGTTTTTCCCCAAAATCTATAACCCGACCCGAAAGTTATATCTAATTAGGCCAAGTTTTAACCTAATATAGTTAGTATTTTCATAATTTATGCAATTCGGTTCCAACTGTTAGAACCGAACGGTTAGTCTAAAATTTATATAATATATTAATAATACAAATATGTTGCAATTTCTAAGATTAGAAGTCGAACTTGCAACTACAAAGCTTTAACTCGCACAATATATCAATAATTATTGTTGCAAATATAGCAATAATTACTATTAATTCAATCGACGCAGAAAAACTAATTGTATTAAGAAGTTGTTAATATAAGAATATATTAACTATATAAGTTTAAAAATTTAATTCAAAAATTGCAAAAATTATATCTAGAATAATCTCGCAAACTATCTTAATAAAAAGTTAAAAATACTTTGAATTGTATTATATTTTACAAAAAAACAATATAATTAATAACACAAATATATACGAAAAATACGTAATAAAAATAAAAATATTATTTAAAACTATTTTCTTCGATATATTAAAAAATTTCTTAATACGTCTAAGATTCGCGATATAAAAATTAAGTTTAAGCTTAAAAATACAAAACAACAATCTTATTAAAAGATCGAAAAGTTTGCTATTTATTTAAATAATTTATATTTGCAATTAAAAAAATTAATTATTAACAACAAAAAAATACAAAATCTAAAAAACAAATAAGTTGACAAAATTTGTCAAGAAATGCTTTGTTAACAATATAGCTATACTAGTATTATATAAATACGTAATAAATTTATTAAAATTAAACAATATTTATAATTAATTAAGAAGTTATTAAAATCAAATAATATCTTTTATATTGCAAAAAACTTTAAAAGATATAATAAAAAAAATCGATTTTTGTACAAATAAAATTATTTGTTTAACGCAATTAATAATGCGAACAACTTTATTATATTAATTATTAAAATTACTATAACTATACAAATTAAAAATAATATTAACAATAATTAACAAAACAAAAACAATTGCTAAATATTTATTAAAAAGAAATATATTGTATTTATTAATTACAAATACTATATATACAATTAAATAAATTATAAATTAAGTAATTTTATATATTTGCAATACTAAAAGTAAATAGAAAAGCAAAACAAAAGTAACATATTTTTAAGAAAAGTTAAAATCTAATATTTGTTGCTACAATATTAGACGTAAAAAGTTGAAAACAACAAATTAAAATACTAATCTAAATAGTATTTGTTAATATATTATATAATATATGCGAAATTAAATATCTTATTAACTTAAAAACTAAAGAAAACTTTATTTTGCAATTCTTTGTTAAAGATATATAATTATTTAAAGATATTTCTTTGTTATTGCAAGTACAAATTATTAATAATTGTATTATTGTTTTGTATAAAACGCAAAAACTTTCTATTACTATTATTAATAACAAAGAAATACGCAAAAACAATTGTTTTAAATTCTATATTATTAATATACAAAATTATAAAATAATTTCTAAGCTATTTTAATTCGAAGAAATTAATTTAAATATATAATAATTAAATTATATTTAAATTTATTAAGATAGTTTTACTAAATAATTAAAAAAAAAATTTAAATAATTAATTTTAAGAAGTTTGTACAACTTGTTATATTTGTTTTTAAAAATTATAATAAAATTTACGTTAAATTTTATATTAAATACTATTTTTAAAAAAGTTTTCGAAATATACAAAAAAAAAGATTGCAAAATACAATATATTTTAAATTGAAAAATCAATTATTTCGAATTAAATTAAAAAAATTATAAATTTTTTTTTAAAAAAACTTTTAAACGCGTTTAACACGCATAATTAAATAGAGTATTTAATTAATTTTGTAAAAAACAAGATATTGCGTATAGAATATATATATAATATATCGCAAAATAAATTAATTGCAATAAAAAAATATTTTGTAAATATATTTAAAAAAAACTAAATATATTTTTTAAATAATTTTATTAAATTTTTAGTATTGTTTGTAAAAAAATTAAATAATAGCTTGTATCTTTGCGTAAATTATTGCAAACTTAATAAAATTATTGTTAAAAATAAGTATTTTTTTTTTCTTTTTTTAGAGATGTTTGAGCGCTTTGTAAATACAAAGTATTTTATTAAAATTAATATATACAATATATATTATCGTATTTAAATTTGCTAAAACAATAAATAAAAAATAGCTTTTTGCACTTAATACAAGCAATTTAAATATTAAATTATATTTTTTAATCTTATTAACGCTTTTGCTATCTTCTAATTTTATATAAATTGCGTATTGAAGTTATATATTAATATTTGTTACATAATATATATAAATAATATATTTATTTATTTAAATTCTAAAAAACAATATTAAAAGAATATTTGCAAAATGTTTTGTATATTGTTCGAATATTAATTGTATACAAAACTATTAAAATATATATTTAATTATAACAAAATAATTTTTCTAAAATTTATAATTAAAAAGCAAAATATTTAAATAAAGCAAACTTGTATTAAAATTATTTAAAAATAATTAAAATTAAAATTAGTAAAAAGTATTTTTGTATTTTTTAAATTTGCAAAATTTTATTAATGTTTTATTTATAAATTTTTTTAAATTATAATATCTTTAATTAATTTAACAACAAATACAAAAAAAAGCAAAATATATTTGCGATTTATATATACTAAGAAAGCAAAAAAAAATTCGAAATACTTAAAATTGTTTTTATTATTATTATTATTTTAAAATACTACAATTAAAATACTTTTTTTTGCATAAAAATTAATATATTAAATTGTAAAACAAAAAATATATTTAACTAATTTAACAAAAATATATAATAATATTTTATTGTATTTATTAATTATAAATTTAAAGAATTTAAAGTTTGCTAAAATATATATAACAAAAAGCTTTATATTATTGTGCTAGCTTTTAAGTTTTAAAAATATTATTTACAAAATAATAAATATATTATTTGTGTAATTATAAATTATAACAATCTTTGTTATTTTATAATTACAAAGAAGCTTTTAATTAAATAAGTTTATTAAATTAAAAAATTAGTTGCGTTTAATTTTAATATAAAATATTGCAAAAAAAAACTTAATTTCGCAAATATATTGTTAAGAAGACTTAATATTATAAAACTTAATAATAACAAAAATAACAATAACAATTTTTTATTTATCTTGCGAAACAAGCTTTGCAATCTAAAATATTAATTAAAATTGCAAAAAAACAAAGATATCTTTACTATCATTAAATTCGCAACTTTAATAGCACAATTAAATAATATTATTATTGCAAATATTTAAGTTATAAATCTAAATAAGAAAGTTTTTGAAAAATTACGCAATATTTTAGGTTTTGTGTTGTCTTAACTCTTAATACAATAAATTGCAAAATTAAAGAAATTCTTTGCTAATTTAAAAGAATTAATAATAATATAATTGCAAAAACTACAATAGAAAAACGCTTTTGTTGTAAAGAAACAATAACGTTAAAGATTTGCAAATAAGTAAAATAAATTTTCGAAATAAAATATTAAAAAAAAAAATTACTATATTATTTGCAATCTATATTTTAAAAAACGCAACAACAAAAAATAAAATTCTTTGTATATATTACAATAACTCTATATTTAAATATTTTATATATTAATAAATCGAAAATGCAATGCAATAAAAATATTACTAACTTAGTATAATTAAAAAAATTAATAAATATATTTGTATCTATTTTAATTGTTAGTATACGCATATTTATTATTATAAATTATATAAAAAACTTAGTTTAATATCTTTTAAAAATTTGCAATTTTTCGAAACAATAATAATAAATTTTATTACAAATATATTGTTTATAAAAGATTTATATATTAAAAAAATTAATAATGCAATTTTAATATTAGTTAACAAATTAGTTAAGCACGCAATCTATATTGCAACTATTAAGAAGTTTAACGCAAAAAATTTCGCAAAGCTTTTATAAAAAGAGTTTGTATATTATTTTCGACAAAAATTTGTTTTTTACAAGTTATTTTTAATTAATATTGTGCTAGTATTTAGATGCAAAATATTAATTTAGTATTGTATTTTATTTGCAAATCGATAATTAAACAAAAAAATTAAATTAGATTTTAAAATATTATTTGCGTATTTATTGTAATTACAAATAAAATAATTAATTAAAATTGCTATCTATAATTGCGTTTGTATATAATAATAGTATTTACTCAAATATTAAAAAAGTTTTTTACAAATTACTAATAAACTATATTGTAGATTTCGCAAATATATTTGTAAATAAACTTTTAACAAAAAAAACACTTTTAGCTATAAAATAAACAAAATAATTGCGAAGTATTAAAAAGTATTTAAAAAAATTATAAATAGCAATTTCAAAGTAACAAGCAAAAAACTACAATAAAAATTACAAATTAATAAGTTTTTAAATAGATAACAAAGTGCTATTGCAAAACTAAAATATATATATATTACAATTTAAAAAAAAATTAATTATTAATAATTAGAATTCTTTACTATTTTAATTAAAAAAGACAAACAAATATATTAATTAAATTTATTTGCGAAATACAAAACAATTTATACTATTTTTTATATTTTGCTACTTAAATCTTAGTATTTGCGAAACAAAGATTTAAAGTCAAAATTAATTCTTAGAGAAAATAAAGAGAAATAAAATGTAAATAAAGTATTAAACAAACAAAGTAAAAATAATATATTTAAGTACTTAATTAAGTAACTTGACACAATTTTGTAAAAAAATACGTAAAAAATTTTAAAATATCTCGAAAATACAATAAATAAAGTTCAAGAATTTAAGAGAAAGCAAAAGAAATATAGCGTAACTACAAAAATATTAAAAAAAAAGTAAAAAAAAATAAAATAATTAGCAAATTAAGAAAGCGAAAACAATTATACAAAAACAAATAAAACAAAGAGTTAAATTAAAGCTCGAAAATTATATTTTTAAAAACTACAAAAACTTCTATAATAATACAAAGATTTAAAAATAGACTTAAATATATAAAAATACAATTATATATATATATTTATACAAGTTAATTTTTGCTATTTTAAAAATAGTAAACAAAATATATTTTAATTGCAATTGTTACAAACAAAACAATTATTGCTATAAACAAAATTAATATATATTAGTTTTATATATTATAAATTTTGCAATACAACTTATTATAGCAAAATAATTTGCAAACTCTAGTACAAAAATTTTTACTAAAAAATAAACAATTAAAATTAAAAATTATAATATAATAACAAACAATTTAAAAAAAGCGAAAAAAATTATTAATAACAACAATTGCAATTGTGCAAATTAATTTAATATTTTTTTTGAAATTTGTGCATTATATTTATTATATTATATATAATAGTCTATTTTTAATTAAAA
>JAABUW010001386.1_pt1 | contig 41019 bp, 39 predicted proteins | sample 5560081 | NCBI WGS metagenome assembly JAABUW01 (sample SAMN10711882, study PRJNA513363) | rock metagenome | isolation source: Antarctica rocks | place: Antarctica: Victoria Land, Knobhead sud | reverse complement strand
TACCGTCGCCGGGATCGCGCTCGAGCTACTCGGCCCACCGAGGACGGTCCTCGTCTACGGAACCGCCCTGACCGGACTCGCCCTGATCGCCTCCGCCAGCCGCACCCTGAGGGCCGGACCGGGGTGAAGTCGTGACCACTCCTCTGATCCCCCGAGCCCTGAGCGTGGACCGTCCTTGCTGCGCCACCTCTCCACGGTGGCCCTCGACCCGCGGTCACACAGGGGGGCAGCTCGCGACGACATAGTCTGGGCCCGTGAGCGAGCCTGCGGGACACCGGTCGGAGCGGCAGGAGGTCGGCCCGCTGGCCCTGCCGATGCTCCGCATCGTCGAGTGGGGCACCGCCTCTTGGGCCGCCGCCCTCGTCGTCACCCTGGCCCTCCCGACCCTCCACACAGGGTCACGCTCGTGGTGGCCGTGGTGCTGCGGCGCGGGGGTCGCACTGGGCGGGGTCGGGTGGGCCTACCTGCGGCGCGGCCGTGGCAACGCCGCCGACGCCTGACGCACGACAAGCCGCTGCGTCCGGCACGCCGGTCGCCAGGGCGATGGAGGTGCCGGACGTGACAAGGCTCGGTCCCGGACGTGACAAGGCTCGGTCCCGGACGTGACAAGGCTGCGCGGCCGCGCCCTTCAGACCAGGACGTCGACCGCGAGCTCGTCGATGATCGGGGTGCCGATGTTCTCCGGCTGCACCGGCGCGACGTCGCTCTCGCTGTGGGCGCCGCAGCCGTGGTCGAGGCTGACGACCGTGCCGTCGGAGGGGGACCACTCGTTGGCGCACACCCCGAAGACGACGCGCAGGGCACCGGCCATCGGGACGAAGTAGCCACAGCTACCGCACTTGTCCGGGGCCTTCTCAGCCACCTCGGAGGTGGGCCCGTGCTTCCCCTCGTACCACCGCTGCGCCGCCACCTCACGCCCCTCGGCGGACAGGACCCGCTTGCGGCCGAGGCCGAGCTCGACGAAGCCGACCTGGTCGACGTCCTCGTCCCCGGTCGCCTCGAAGCCCGGCTCCAGGTAGTCGTCCTCTTCCTTGTAGGGCAGGACGTCACCCGCGCTGAGGTCCCCGGGAGCCAGCCGCTCAGCATACGGGAGCCACTCGGGGGACAGGACCGAGCCGCTGCCCGGCACGAGGTTGGTCTCGCAGACCGTGGCGACCTTCTGGCGCGGCGCCCGGGCGACGGTGGCCGCCCACCGCCAGCCGCGGTAGCCCAGCGAGGTGCACTCGAAGTAGTGCGTCGCGAGGCGCTCGCCGTCCATGACCATCTCGAGGTGTTCGCCGACGGTCCCCGGCTCGGCGACCTCGACCAATGCCGCGCGGGCGAGGTCGCTCGCCGCCCGAAGCGTCGCGTCGGTCTTGACGTCGGCCGCCATCTCAGCCCTCCAGGTCGGCGGCCACGGCCTGCAGGACCTGGGACACCTTTGCTGCGGCCGCCTTGTCGGGGTACTTGCCGCGGCGCAAGGAGTTGGACACGTTGTCGAGGAGCTTGATGACGTCCTCGACGATGACGACCATGTCCTCGGCTGGCTTGCGGTGGGCGGCCCGCTGCGAGGCGGCCACGGAAGGGGTGGGCTCGAGGACGCGCACGGACAACGCCTGGGCGCCGCGGCGGCCCTCGACGACACCGAACTCGACGCGAGTGCCCCCCTTGAGGGTCGTGACCCCCTCCGGGAGCGCGTTGGCGTGCAGGAACACGTCAGCACCCTCGTCGTCGGAGAGGAAGCCGAAGCCCTTCTCCGCGTCGTACCACTTGACCTTGCCAGTCGGCACAGCCCACCTCTTGCTCTCGGATCCAGCTGCAGGCACCACCGGATGGCGCCCGTTGCGCATCGACTCAGCCTAACGGTCGCGGGCAAGGCGGTTTGCCTCCGTGCGGCCGGGCCGGCCCTCGTCGTGCGTCAAGCGCCGTGCGAGGCCTCCGGACGGATCCCCCAGGTGCCCGTGTGGCTCTGTCCCGGCTCGATGACCAGCAGGTCCTCACCCGAGTTGAAGGCGTCGGGCGGGCAGGTCATCGGCTCGACCGCGATGCCGTTGCTCCCCTCGGTCTGCGGGGAGGCCCGGCCGGTGAAGACCTGCAGCCACGGGTAGGCGTCGTCACCCCACACCGTCACGGCGCCGTCCGTCAGACCGGACAGCCTCACCTGCCAACGGCCGTCCGGCCGGCGCTGCAGCTCGGTGAAGGCCGTGTCAAGCTCGGTGTCACCGAGGGGACGAGCCTGCTGGAAGTCGTATGCCGTCCCGGCCACCGGGTGCGTCGCCGCCGGCAGGAGCCGCTCGGGGTCCACCTCGAGGAAGCGCCCCGCGGGGACGGTCAGCGAGATCGCGGCCACCGGGACGTCCCCGATGCAGACGTAGGGGTGGGCGCCGTAGCCGTAGGGCGCATGGTCCTCGCCGACGTTGTGGGCGCTCGCCGTCACAGTGAGGCCGTCGTCGCCCAGGGCGTAGCGGGTGGTGAGGTCGAGCAGCCATGACCACCCCGGCTGCGGGTGGAGCCGGTGTCGCAGGGTGACGCTGTCGTCGGTCTGCTCCTCGAGGGTCCAGAGTGCCCATCGCACGAGGCCGTGGCTCGCGTTGTGCGTGGCCGGCTCGCTGAGGGCCAGCTGGCGCTCCCGTCCGTCGAAGGCGTACCTGCCGTCGCGCATCCGGTTCGGCCACGGGACGAGCTGCTGACCGCGCCCGGCGGCAGCCATGGCCTCGACGGGGTAGCCGGCGACGACGTCGACCCGGCGCCGGGTATAGCTGCGGATGCCGCCGCCCACCTCCACGACGACGAGCTCGTCGTCCCCGCGTCGGAGGGCCCACTGGGCGCCGCTGGGGTGTGCCTGGGAAGGGGTGCCGGAGCTCACGGCACCTAACCTAGGGCGGCCGGGCGGTGATGGGGCGACGAGCGGCACGGACCTTTGCGTCGCTCGGGACGATCCTGGCCCCCGCGCCAGGCTGACCGCGCGCTCGCCCGGAGGTCGGGCCCACCGCCGCTGACGATTACGGTTGACCCATGCCGACCCGACAACGCCAGCTCACGCCTGCGCCCAGCGCGGCGCGCAGCCTGGCCGACGACATCCGGGGTCGGACCGACGAGCAGCTGACCGGGCTCGTGCTGGGTCGTCCCGACCTCGCCCGCCCGGCTCCTGCTGACCTCACCTCGCTAGCGGCCAGGGCCAGCACCAAGGCCAGCGTCCAGCGGTGCATCGAGACCCTCGACCGGGCCCAGCTCCAGGTCCTTGAGGCCGTCGTCGTCGCCGGCGACGGCACGGACCCGGCCGCCGTGGCACGACTTCTCGGGACCGACCTCGACGTGCAGCCGTTCCTCGACCGGCTGTGGGACCTCGCGCTGCTGTGGCGCGGCACCGACGGTCTCCACGTCGTGCGCACGGTGCCGGACGTCCTCGGCGCCCACCCAGCCGGGCTGGGCCCGAAGACCACCGAGCTGCGGGGCAGCCTTCCGTCGTCCTTGAGCGACCCGGCCGAGCTGCGAGCGCTTCTCGACTCGGCGCCGGCGGGCGCCCGGGCGATCCTCGACCGGCTCGCCTGGGGCCCGCCGGTCGGCGTCCTCGCACCGACCGGACCCGGGTCCACCGGGGCCCGGTGGCTCCTCGAGCGCCAGCTCATCGCCCCGCTGTCGGCCGACCGCGTCGTCCTTCCGCAGGAGGTCGGGCTCGCCCTGCGCGGTGGACGAATCCACCGCGAGGCCCGGCTGACGGCCCTCGAACCGGTCACCTCGGAGGTGGGACTGGACGCGGTCGACGCGGTGGCCGGCGGTCAGGTGAGCGACCTGCTGGCGCTCATCGAGGAGGTCGCCGAGCGCTGGGGCCCGGAACCGCCTCGAGTGCTGCGCACCGGGGGCCTGTCGGTCCGCGACCTGCGCCGCCTCACCGAGGACCTCGACCTCGAAACCGACCGTGCGGCATGGGTGGTCGAGCTCGTCCACGCCGCCGGGCTGGTCAGCGACGATGGCGAGCTGGTCCCGGTGTGGGCGCCGACGGCGGCCTTCGACGAGTGGCTCGCCCACGACGCTGGAGCCCGGTGGGCCCGGCTCTCGACCGCATGGCGCACGTCAACCCGGGCCGCCCACCTCGTCGGTGCCCGGCCCGCAGGTGGACCGTCCCCGGCCAACGCCCTCGGGCCCGACGTCCACTGGCCCCAGATCCGCGCGATCCGCGCCGAGGTCCTCGCCGAGCTCGGCCGCCTTGAGCCGGGTCACGCACCGAGCACCGAGTCCCTGGTCCAACGGCTTCTCTGGCGCCGTCCTCTGCGCAATGCGAGGCTCTTCAGCGAGGCAGCGCTCGCCGTCCTGCGCGAGGCGGAGTGGCTCGGCCTGACCGGCCGTGGCGCCCTGTCGAGCGCCGGACGGTCCCTGCTCGACGGCGCCGAGGGGGCCTACCTGGCCCGCCTGATGACGGCCTCGCTGCCGCCGCCGGTGGACCACATCCTCCTTCAGGCTGACCTGACGGCCATCGCCCCAGGGCCGCTCGAAGGCAGCCTCGCCCAGCTGATGCGGCTCGCGGCGGAGGTCGAGTCCCGCGGGGGGGCCACCGTCTACCGCCTGACACCCGGATCGGTGCGTCGGGCGCTCGACACTGGCTGGACCGCCGACGAGCTCGTCGAGTCGCTGCGCCGGTCGAGCACGACCGGCGTTCCCCAGCCGGTCGAGTACCTCGTCCGGGACGTCGCGCGACGGCACGGCCAGACCCGGGTCGGCGGGGCCACGGCATACATCCGAAGCGACGACGAGGCGGTGCTCGAGGCCATGGTGGCCGACCGCACGCTCTCCACTATCCAGCTGCGGCGCATCGCACCTACCGTCCTCGTCTCCCCCGCCGACCCCCTCGTCCTGATCGAGCTGCTGCGCGAGTCCGGCTACGCGCCGGTGCAGGAGGGGCCCGACGGGTCCGTCGTCATCGCTGTGGCGGCCCAGCGCCGTGCGTCAGCCCGTCGGCCGCCGCCGGCCCCGGCCGTGGCGAAGGTCGACGCCTCCTTCACGGCCTCGCTGATCGAGGGGCTGCGCGCTGCCGAGGAGTCCGCGCAGTTCCTGCGCGAGCAGGTGCAGGCCGGCCAGCCCCGGCTGCTCGCCACCGACCCGACCGTGACGCTGGCTGCGCTGCGCGACGCGGCCGCCGACCGGCACGGGGTCTGGATCGGCTACGCCGACACGACGGGCCGCACGAGCAAGCACCTCTTCTACCCCACCCGGGTGGAGGGCGGACGGGCCTTCGGGTCGCTCGTCGACAGCACGGACGAGCGGGCCTTCTCGATCCACCGGGTCACCGGCGTCGCCCCCGTCTGAGGCGGACAGCCCGGCTCCAGGCGAGGAGTATGCCGCGCAGACGGTCAGGCTCCGGCGAGGGCCCTGACGACTCCGGACGACGCCGGACGACCCAGCTGGCCGGACATCCAGACGCTGGTCGCGACGAGCGCGTCGAGGTCGACACCGGTCTCGACCCCGGCTCCGTGCAGCGCCCAGACGAGGTCCTCGGTGGCGAGGTTGCCCGTCGCGCTCCGGGCATAGGGGCAGCCGCCGAGCCCACCGGCCGACGCGTCGACGACGCTCACGCCGTCGGCCAGGGCGGCCATCGTGTTGGCGAGCGCCTGCCCATAGGTGTCGTGGAAGTGCACACCGATCCGGTCCGGCCCGATCTCCTCGTGCGCCAACGCCTCGAGGAGGGTGTGGACGTGCCCCGTGGTGCCCGTGCCGATGGTGTCGCCGAGGCTGAGCTGGTCGCAGCCGAGGTCCATGAGCCGCGCGGCGACATCGACGACCTGGGCCACCGGCACGTCACCCTCCCAGGGGTCGCCGAAGCACATGGACACGTAGGCACGGACCCACAACCCGGCGTCCTTGGCCCGCCGGACGACCGGGGCGAACATCGCGACCGACTCGTCGACGGTGCGGTTGAGGTTGCGTTGCGCGAAGGTCTCCGTCGCGCTCCCGAAGACGGCGATCGCCCCGACCCCGCACTCGAGGGCGCGGTCAAGGCCGCGCTCGTTGGGCACCAGCACGGGCCGCGACCGGCCGACCCCCTGGGGGCCGAGCGCGGCGAGCACCTCGGCCGCGTCCCCGAGCTGGGGAACCCATGCCGCGGGGACGAACGAGGTCGTCTCGACGACCGGCAGACCTGCCGCGACGAGACGCCGGATGAGCTCGACCTTGACGTCGGTGGGGACCACGGACTTCTCGTTCTGCAACCCGTCCCGCGGCCCGACCTCATAGATGGTCACGCGTTCGGGCAGCCCGGCTGCCGGCTCGACCTGCGGTGCTCTCATCACGCCTCCTGCGGCAATACTTCCAGCAGCCCCGACGACCGGAACCTCGGCACCCTCTCGGTCCGTCCCACTGCGAAGCGTCCGGGTGACGCGATAGTTTTCTCCCCAGGGGCCACACCGACCGGGGTCGCCAGCAGCACGTCGACTTCGTCCGCCGGAGGGCATCATGAGCACGAACTGGACCGACCCCACCGGGGACGCCTACGAGAAGTACACCGGTGAGCAGCGACCCGGTGGCCCGTCGCCCGGCCAGCCGCCCAACCAGGACCAGCCGCCCAACCAGGACCAGCCGCCCAACCAGGGCCAGCCGCCCAACCAGGGCCAGCCGCTCTACCAGGGCCAGCCGCCGCCGTCCGGGGCGGCGTGGAACGGCCCGCAGGACTCCCCTCGGGAGGCCCCTCGGGACGCCCACCGAGGCGCGAGCCCGACGGGAGGCTACCCGCCGACGCCGCAGGGCTACCCGGGACCCGGCGGCACGGCATACCCGGGCCAGCCGTCCCCCGGCTACGGCCCGCAGGGCTACGGGCCTTCGACCTACCTGGGACCCGGGGCGGGGATGTCCAGCCCCTACGCCTCCACCGTGCCCATCCGAAATGGCTCGGCGATCACCCTGCTCCTCGCGTCCGTCGCGCTCACCTTCTTCGGCTGCGGGCTGGGGATCCCGAGCCTCGTCATGTCGATCGTCGCGCTCAACAAGGGCGGCCGCGACGGAGCCGGTGCCAACCGGACGGTCCGGGCCGGATGGATCACCTTCGCCGTCCTAGCCGTCCTTGCCGGGGCCTTTTGGGTCGTGGTCGTCGTCAGCGGGCTGTCGTCCGGATGAGGCCTCGCCCGTACGGGCTCGCCAGACGGGCCCGGCGGTAGGTTGGGGAGCACCGCACAGCACCATTGAGAGGCGCACCACGGATGAGCCAGTCCCCGCCCGAGCACGGCCCCGAGGAAGAGCAGGGTCAGCCCTTCGGCGCGCCGCCCGGATCGGCACAGTGGCCACAAGCCGGCTTCGCGAACCCGTCCGGCCGCCCCGCTCCCACTGACCCGGCTCAGCAAATCGGCGGCCCGGGTTTCAACCCCCAGCCCTACGGTGGCCCGTACCCGCCTCAAGCTGCCCTGCCCCGGCCACCCCTTCCCCCACACGGCGGCTACCCACAGCAAAGCGGCTTTCCCCCACACGGCGGCTACCCGCAACCGGGCGGCTACCCACAGCAAGGCGGCTTTCCCCCACAAGGCGGCTACCCACAGCAAGGCGGCTACCCTCAGGCGTGGCCGCAGGTGGCGTACGGCGGGTACGCACCGACCGCTGCGAGCTTCCCCGCGAGCACGGCGGTCCTGCTCGCGGTGTCGGTTGTCGCTGCCATCGCGACGGGGATCATCGGCATCCCCAGCGCGATCATCGCCGCCCTCGCCTGGCGCCAGAACGGCACCGACCCGGCAGCCGCGGCCAAGCGCACGACGAAGGGCTGGGTCGTGCTCGGCATCAACTTCGCGGTCGGGATGCTGTTGCTCATCCCCTTCTACATCTGGGCCTCCAACAACCCATGAGCACCGGAACAACCGCCTCGTCGACGCCGTTGAACCCCCATCATGACTGACGGCCCCCTCATCGTCCAGAGCGACAAGACCCTCCTCCTCGAGGTCGACCACCCCGGCGCCGAGAGCGCCCGCCGCGACATCGCTCCCTTCGCGGAGCTCGAACGCGCACCGGAGCACGTCCACACCTACCGGATCACCCCCCTGGGCCTCTGGAACGCCCGCGCTGCCGGCCATGACGCCGAGCAGGTGGTCAACGCGCTGCTGACCCACTCGAGGTATGCCGTTCCCCAGGCCCTGCTCATCGACATCGCCGACACCATGGCTCGCTACGGTCGGCTCTCGATCGAGAAGCACCCGTCACACGGTCTGACGCTGCACACGAACGACCGGCCGGTGCTGGAGGAAGTGTTGCGGCACAAGAAGATTCAGCCGCTGCTTGGAGCCCGGGTCGACGACCTCACGGTCGGCGTCCACCCGTCGGAGCGCGGCCACCTCAAGCAGGAGCTGCTCAAGGTCGGCTGGCCGGCCGAGGACCTCGCCGGCTACGTCGACGGCGAGGCTCACCTCATCGAGCTCGACCTGGCCGGGTGGTCGCTGCGTCCCTACCAGCAGCAGGCGATCGACGGTTTCTGGTACGGCGGGTCGGGGGTCGTCGTGCTGCCCTGTGGCGCGGGCAAGACCCTTGTGGGAGCCGGGGCCATGGCGGCCGCCAAGGCGACGACGCTCATCCTCGTGACGAACACCGTTTCGGCCCGGCAGTGGAAGGACGAGCTGCTGCGCCGGACGTCGCTGACCGAGGACGAGATCGGCGAGTACTCCGGCGCTCGCAAGGAGATCCGCCCCGTCACCATCGCGACCTACCAGGTCCTCACGACGAAGCGCAAGGGTGTCTACACCCACCTCGACCTGCTCGACGCCCGCGACTGGGGACTCGTGCTCTACGACGAGGTGCACCTCCTCCCGGCACCGATCTTCCGGATGACGGCCGACCTGCAGGCACGCCGCCGGCTGGGGCTGACGGCCACGCTGGTGCGTGAGGACGGCCGCGAGGGTGACGTGTTCTCGCTGATCGGCCCCAAGCGATACGACGCACCCTGGAAGGACATCGAGGCCCAGGGCTACATCGCGCCTGCCGACTGCGTGGAGGTGCGGGTGTCCCTGCCCGACGGTCAGCGGATGGCCTACGCCATGGCCGAGCCCGAGGAGCGCTACCGCCTGGCGTCATGCAGCAACGCCAAGGACTCAGTCGTCGAGCGGCTCGTCGAGAAGCACCACAGCGAACCGACTCTCGTCATCGGCCAGTACCTCGACCAGCTCGAGGGCCTCGCCGAGCGCCTGCACGCCGACCTCATCACCGGTGAGACCAGCGTCGCCGTCCGCCAGAAGCTCTACCAGGCCTTCCGCGACGGCGAGATCGGACTCCTCGTCGTCAGCAAGGTCGCGAACTTCTCGATCGACCTCCCCGAGGCCACCGTCGCCATCCAGGTGTCCGGCACCTTCGGCTCGCGTCAGGAGGAGGCCCAGCGCCTCGGTCGGGTCCTGCGTCCCAAGGTCGACGGTCGGACCGCCCACTTCTACACGGTCGTCGCCCGGGACACCGTCGATGCCGACTTCGCTGCCCACCGCCAGCGGTTCCTGGCAGAGCAGGGCTACGCCTACCGCATCGTCGACTCGGACGACCTGCCGGTCTGATCTAAGGAGTGCCCGTATGCCGGGCCGGCGGGCAGAACACCGTTGCCCGGTCAGCCGGCCGCCTTCTCGACCCGAGGACCCGTTGTCTCGAGGCGAGGTGACGATCACATCACTCGCCAGGCTCGCTGCTGTCGTCGAGGCTGGGTAACTGGACTGTCGTCATCACGCCTCGACAGCGATGACGACGCACCGGCGGCGCGTGACGTGACAACTTCAAGCGCCTCGGCGGGCCGCTGCGGTCGCCCTTTCTCGGGCCGGTGGGTCGCCCGACGACCCATCGGGAAGGATGAGGACATGAGCGAACGACTTGATGGGACGGTTGCGCTGATCACCGGCGCCAGCAGCGGTATCGGTGAGGCGACGGCTCTTCAGCTGTCGGCACAGGGCGCGCGAACGGCGGTTGTCGCGAGGCGACGGGACCGGCTTGACGACCTCGCCGGTCGGATCACCGAGGCGGGCGGCGAGGTGCTGGTGCTCGAGGCGGACGTGACCGAAGAGGCCGCTGCTCGTGCGGCCGTCGCGGAGACGGTGGAACGCTTCGGGCGCCTGGACACCGTGGTGGCCAACGCCGGCGTCATGCTGCTCGGCCCCATCGAGGACGCTCCGGTGCAGGAGTGGGATCAAATGATCAGTGTCAACGTCCGGGGGTTGCTCTACACCTCGCACGCGGCGCTGCCGCATCTGCTCGAGGCCGCCTCGGCCGGACCACGTCGCGTCGCAGACCTCGTGCTCATCAGCAGTGTTGCGGGACGGGTCGCTCGCCACGGCAGCGGTGTCTACAACCTGACCAAGCACGGCGTCGGCGCGTTCGGCGAGTCACTACGACAAGAGGTCACCCAGCGACACGTTCGGGTCTCGCTGGTCGAGCCGGGGGCGGTGGCCACCGAGCTGGCGAGCCACAACCGGCCGGAGATCCTGGGGCAGCAGCAGGCACGCTTCAAGGACGTGGAGCGGATGGAAGCGCAGGACATCGCCGACGCCATCAGCTACATCGTCTCCCGGCCGCGGAGGGTCGCGATCAACGAGATGCTCATCCGACCGACAGAGCAACAGGGCTGAGCCCACGCCGTCGCTACGGCAACGTGAGAGGCGTGCTCCCGCGATGAGACGCATCGGGCGTCCCGCAGCAGCGTCCAGAACGCTGTCGGGGAGCGCCTCTCCGAGAAGCACCACTGCGAGCCGATCCTTGGGGTGTCAGCCTCAGCCGCTTGCTCGGTCGAGGTGCTTTGCTCGGTCACCGTCAGCGCGATGAGCACGGACTCATCGAGCAGGACTGTGCTTACTCGTCATCCAGGGCGCTCGCCACGTCGGAGGTGACGGTCCGGCCGATGGAGAGCACTGACAGTCCCAAGAGTCCGTCCATCGAGGGCGCGAGCTTCGAGCTCAGCCGGGCTCAGAACGGTCAGGTCGGCAACTACGAAACAGGGAGCGGCCTTGCTGCTCCGCCAGCTCCGTAGCATGGCGAACGGCTACCGCGCCACCGATGCCGCGCTGAAGACCCGCCCGACGGCGCTCATGGCGGCCACCACCACCACAGTGCCCAGTGACCTCGTGATGGCGGGCTCGACCGGACCGGCACGGTCCGATTGATGACACGACCGCAGGTGCCGAGTCTCTGACCGGTGACCTCCCAGGCAGCGGCGGCCGCCGAACGCACGACTTCTTTCCTAAGAGACTGTTGACTTCCTAACAGCGTTAGGTAACACTGGCGACATGACGCTGACGACCCGCCCGGACCGTCGGCATCGCCGCCGTGAGGACACGCTCACCGAGCTGCTCGACGTCGCCCTCGAGCTCATGGAAGAGCACGGCGCCGGCGGCCTCACGCTCGGTGACCTCGCGCGCCGGATGGGCATGAAGACGCCATCGCTCTACGTCTACTTCCCGTCCAAGCACGCGCTCTACGACGCGATCTTCGCTCGCGGTTGGGTTGAGGTCGGCACGGTCGTGCGCGGGGAGCTGGAGCGCATCGACCCGTCCGCAGACCTCGCTCAGCGGCTCGACGCCATGGGCACACCGTTCGTCCGGTGGTCGGTCGAGCATCCCGCCTACTCCCAGCTCATGGCCTGGCGTCCCGTCCCCGGCTACGAGCCCTCCGAGGCCGCCTACGCACCGGCGGTCGCGGTCATCCAGGAAGCGACCCGGGCCTTCGCCCGGCTCCAGGTCGCCGGACTGCTGCGGTCGGACGTCCCGGTGGCGGAGCTTGTCCGGACGTGGACGGTTCTCACCGGCGGAGTGATCAGCCAGCAGCTGGCCAACACGCCGCACGAGAGCTTCGCGGACGGGACCTTCACCCGACTCCTGCCCGACATCTTCCGCATGTACCAGTGGCGGTATGCCACCCCGGCCCACCGGCCCGACTGAAGAGAGAAGGATGCACCATGGCCACAACAGCAGTGTCCGGGCGGGAGACCTCCGGTGCACGACAGCCCGCCATCAACCACGACGTGGCCGCGACCCTCGCCGGGGCCGAGTACGACCGCTTCCTCGAGACCCTCCGCGGCCTGGGCAGGGACGACTGGTCCCAGCCGACGGACTGCCCCGGCTGGGACGTCCACGACGTGACGGGTCACGTCCTCGGGATGGCCGAGCTGGCGGCGTCGCTCCTCGAGCAGCGCCGGCAGATGCGTGCCGCCGCGAGGACCAGGGGCAGTGGCATCGACGCCCTGACCGCGGTCCAGGTGGCCAAGCACCACGACGACCTGCCCGACACGCTGGTCGAGCGCTTCGCCGACGTCTCGCCCAAAGCCGCGCGAAGCAGGCGCCGCACGCCGTCCTTCATCCGCCGACGCCCGATGTCGGCACCCCAGCAGGTCGGGAAGAGCGAGGAGATCTGGACGATCGGCTACCTGCTGGACGTCATCCTGACCCGGGACACGTGGATGCACCGGATCGACGTATGCCGCGCTGTCGGCGCCGAACCGCGGCTCACGGCGGCGCACGACGCCGTCCTCGTGGCCGACGTCGTGGCGGAGTGGGCAGCGCGCCTCGGCAGTCCCCACGCCCTCACCCTCACCGGTCCCGCCGGCGGGACCTGGTCGACGGGCACCGGTGGGCCAGAGCTCAGGATGGACGCCGTCGAGTTCTGCCGTCGGCTGTCCGGGAGGGGCGACGTGGGCGGCGTCGAAGGGATCCTCGTGCCGTTCTGAGGATTCGGGTCTGATTTCGCCGCCGCTGCGGAGGTCAACGCAAGGAAGATCAAGCGACTGTCCCCGTCGGGCAGCAGGATGAATCCATGACCTCGGCAGCAGACACCTTCGCCGCCTTCGTCGACGTCCTGGCTGACAGCCTCGACGACCACGAGGCGAGCGGCGCCGGCTCGCTGCCCGCCTCTACCTCTCGCACTTCCACGCGGACCGGCTGATCAGCGCGACAGCCGGTGAGCCACCGGCGGCGATGCGCCGCCGCGTCCTGCTGGAGCGGGCGGCATACCGGCTCGTCACGACCCGGGTGACCGTCCTCGACATCGCGGTCGAGGCGGGCTACGGCTCCAACGAGGCCTTCACCAGGGCTTCTCGCGCGCGTATGCCGTGGCTCCGCGGACGTTCCGCGCCCACCCCTGCCAGGTCCGGTTGGCATCGCCGAACGACGTCCACTCCCATCCCCCCTGCGGGCTGCGCCTGCCCTCATGAACGACGGTGACCTCGATGGACCTCCTTCTGCGCATGGTCGAGCACCACATCCGGCTGACCGGCGAGAGGGTCGAGCGGGCCGGGCGCCTGCACGACGCCCAGCTCGACGAGCCGATCTCCCTCAGCGTCGACTAGGACGAGCAGACGCTGCGCTCGGTGCTGTCCCGGCTGGTCGGCCAGATGGACATGTGGAACTGCGCGATGGCGGCGCGGGCCTACGACTGGACGCTGGAGAACCACGAATCGGTGCCGGACCTGCGCCGCCGGCTCGACGGGGTCGGGCCGGCCTACCTCGAGCACGTGCGGGAGGTCGTCGACGCCGGGCGGCTCGACGACGTCTTCGTCGACGCGCTCTGCGAGCCGGCCGAGGTCTTCACCTACGCGGGGATGATCGCCCACGTCCTGACCTTCGCGGCGCACCGCCGCTGCCTCGTGGCCCTGGCCCTCGACCACCACGGCGTCACGGACCTCGGCTGGGGCGACCCCATGCGCTGGGTGGCCACGCCCGCGTGAGGTGGGCAGCCGGCATACGCGCGCCGTCCGGCCTGCTCCCAGTAAACTCCCAGAGTGCATCGCCACACTGTCGCCATGACCGAGACCGCGACCGTCCCTGAGGCCACCCTCCTCGTCGTCGAGGACGAGCCCAACATCCGCGAGCTGCTCGCGACGTCCCTGCGCTTCGCCGGGTTCGCGGTGGATGTGGCGGCGGACGGGCAGAGCGCGATCACGAGCGCGTCGGAGCACAATCCCGACCTCGTCGTCCTCGACGTCATGCTGCCGGACATGGACGGCTTCGAGGTGACCCGCAGGCTGCGTGAGTCCGGCCGGCAGCTGCCGATCGTCTTCGTCACCGCGCGGGACTCGGTCAACGACAAGATCACCGGGCTGACCGTGGGCGGCGACGACTACGTGACCAAGCCGTTCAGCCTCGAGGAGGTCGTCGCCCGGATCCGGGCGGTCCTGCGACGCACCCGCGGGGGTGAGGGCAGCACCGCCACCTTGACCTTCCACGACCTCGAGCTCGACGACGACAGCCACGAGGTGCGCCGGGCCGGGCGGGTCATCGAGGTCTCGCCCACGGAGTTCAAGCTGCTGCGCTACCTCATGCTCAACCCCAACCGCGTCCTGTCCAAGTCCCAGATCCTCGACCACGTCTGGGACTACGACTTCCGCGGCGAGTCGGGCATCGTCGAGTCCTACATCTCCTACCTGCGGCGCAAGGTCGACACCATCGAGCCCTCCCTCATCCACACCAAGCGGGGCATCGGTTACGTCCTGCGGCTGCCGCCGGGCAGCCCGGGCGTGTGACCGCCCTCGCGCACCTCCCCCGGGAGCTGCGCGACCGGCTCCGGACCGTCCCGCTGCGGACGCGCCTCATTGCCGTCGTGGTCGCCCTGCTCGCGGCGGCCCTCGCGGCGTCGGGCCTGATCGTCAACATCCTGTTGGGGAACTACCTGCTCGACCGCACCGACGACGAGCTGCGGACCTACGGCGGCATCGCCGCGGAGGTGGCCTACGGCACGCACGGCGCTCAGACGATCCAGCCCAACTTCACGGTCCGGCTCTACCTGCCCGACGGGTCCAGGGCCGTCACCCTCGCCGACGCCGCCACCGAGGCAGACTCCGAGCCGCGCCTGCCGGTCCTCACCTCCGCCGACCCCGACGTCATCTACTCCCGACCGTTCACCGTCCCCTCCGTCTCCGGGGACGACGACCTGCAGTGGCGGGTGGTCGCCGGCGTCAACCAGAGCAGGGACGCCGTGTATGCCGTGGCCGTCCCGTTGCGTCAGATGCACGACACCCTGCGCAACGTCCTCGGCTACGCGGCGCTCATCGGGCTCGCCGTCCTCGCGGCAAGTGTGCTCATCGGATGGTTCGCCGTGCGCCGGGCGTTCCGTCCGCTGACCCGGATCGAGGACACTGCCGCCGCCATTGCGGCCGGGGACCTCACCCAGCGCGTGCCGGAGCGCCGGACCGGTGACGAGGTGGCCTCACTGTCCCGCTCGCTCAACGCGATGCTGACCCAGATCGAGCAGTCCTTCGCTGTCCGGGAGGCCTCCGAGGAACGGATGCGGCAGTTCGTCGCCGACGCCTCGCACGAGCTGCGCACCCCGCTGGCCACGGTCCGGGGTTATGCCGAGCTGTACCGCCAGGGCGCGGTGAGCCGGCCCGAGGACGTCAGCGGTGCCTTCGCCCGCATCGAGAGCGAGGCCTCGCGGATGGGCGGGCTCGTGGAGGACCTGCTCGTCCTGGCCCGCATGGACGGAGAGCGGCCGCTCGACCTCGGTGACGTCGACCTCGCCGTCCTCGCCGGGGACGCGACCCAGGACGCGCGCGTCCTCTCCCCCGACCGTCACATCCGGCTGACCGGGCTGGGTGGTCCGTTGGGCCCGGTCCACGTGACCGGCGACGAGCAGCGGCTGCGTCAGGTCGTGACCAACCTCGTGACGAACGCGCTCAACCACACCCCGGCCGGGAGCCCGGTGGAGATCGCCGTCGGCCACCACGGCGGCCTGGCCGCGATCGAGGTGCGTGACCACGGGCCCGGGATCGACCCCGTGCGCGCCCGCGAGGTCTTCGAGCGCTTCTACCGGGCCGACCCGTCCCGGAGCCGGGCCCAGGTCGGCGGCGGCAACGGTCTCGGCCTGGCCATCGTTGCGGCGATCGTCACCGCCCACCACGGCAAGGTGGGCGTGGCGCAGACCCCGGGGGGCGGGGCGACGTTCGTTCTCGAGCTCCCACAGCAGGTTCACAGCCAGACCCCAGCGGGGGTTGACGCTGCACCGGTGTAGTTGAGGTCAGACAAGGCCACACCCACCACGGGAAATGAGAGATCGAGATGAGCCAGCAAGAGACCCACCCGACCACGGAGGTTTCGACCACCGCGGAGCGCCCCACGACCGCCGAGCCCACTGCACCCCAGTGGTACGGCGACCCCCGCCCGTGGCACGACCCGACGCAGGGCCACGAGCCCTTCGGGCCGACGCCGACCCAGCAGCCGTCGGGTGGTGGCCCAGCGGGTCACGACGGCGCCGTTGACCCGAGGTCCTTCGGAACCGAGAGCGGCGACGGCGGCTGGGGCGGGCCCGGCGGGCCGGCCACTGCCCCGCCTCACGCCCCGGCTCCCGCGCCACGCGGAAGGCCGGGTCGCCGCATCGCGGAGCTGTCCGCCGTTGCGGTGCTCGCCGCCGCGCTCGCGAGCGGCGGGACCTTCGCCGCGACCAGGTACGGGTCGGTGACGGTGACGCCTCAGCCGAGCGTCTCGAGCAGCCAGAACCCCGCGGCCCCCGTCGTGCAGGGGAGCGCCAGCAACCCCGACTGGAGCGCCACCGCAAAGGCGGTCGCGCCGAGCGTCGTCTCGATCACCGTGACCAGCCGGCAGGCCCAGGGACAGGGCTCCGGGGTGGTCATCGACAAGAGCGGGCACATCCTGACGAACAACCATGTCGCGACGGGTGCCGGCACTGGGGCGGCGATCAGCGTCACCCTCAATGACGGTCGCACCTACGACGCCAAGATCGTCGGCACCGACCCCACGACTGACCTCGCCGTGCTGGCCCTGGCCAACCCGCCGTCCGACCTCGCGCCGATCTCGGTCGGCGACTCGGCCAAGCTGGCCGTTGGTCAGCCCGTCATGGCCGTCGGCAACCCGCTCGGGCTCGCCGGCACGGTCACGACCGGCATCGTCAGCGCGCTCAACCGCCCCGTCACCACGAGCGCGGCCGAGTCTCAGGGCCAGACCGCCGGCAGCTCGAGCAACCCGGTCGTCACGAACGCCATCCAGACCTCGGCGGCGATCAACCCCGGCAACTCGGGCGGCGCGCTCGTCACGGCGGACGGGCAGCTCATCGGGATCAACTCCTCGATCGCGTCGCTGGGCGGCTCGCAGGGCGGCCAGGGAGCCCAGAGCGGCAACATCGGCATCGGGTTCGCCATCCCGGTCAACGAGGCCAAGTCGATCGCCGACCAGCTCATCGCCACCGGAACGGCGCAGCACGCGTTCCTCGGTGTGACGTCGAGTGACACCACGGTGACGATGAACGGCTCCAAGCGCGGGGCGGCGCTCGTCCACGCGGTGACCGACGGCACGCCCGCCGCCGCTGCTGGTCTCAAGGCCGACGACGCGGTTCTGGCCATCGACGGTCAGCCGATCGACTCCTCCGAGGCTCTCGTCGCGACGGTGCACGAGCACAAGGTGGGCGACGCCGTCACCATGACCGTCCTCAGAGCTGGTGCCCGCACCGACCTCAGGATCACCTTGGCCGCCCGTCCCGGCCAGGGATGACGGCGACCGGTCCGCGCCTCCTGGTACGCGGACCGGTTGCCCCGCAGGGGCCCTCCACGGGTAAGGTGCAGCGCTTCGCCTAGCGCACTCCCCGTGGAAGGTCCCTGCCGTCATGCCCGTGGAACCTGAGCTCGCGCGCGAGCAGGACTACCTGCGCCACGCACGCGAGGAGCTGGCCCGGATGCGGGAGAAGGCGCTCGCCGCCCGCGTCTCGGGCGGCGACCGCGTTTCGGAGGAGTTCCTGGCGATGGCCCTCCACCGGCGGGCCGCCTCCCTCGTGGACGACCCGACGACGTCGCTCTTCTTCGGCCGGATCGACCTGCAGTCGGGGGGCTCTGCATCCCGACACCCCCCCGAAAGCCCCACGTCGCAGTCGGGAGGCTCCGCCCCCCGACACCCCCCCGAACGGGGGTACATCGGCCGGCGGCACGTCAACGACGAGAGCGGGGATCCCGTCGTCATCGACTGGCGCGCCGACCTCTCCGGCGCGTTCTACCGCGCGTCACGGACCGAGCCGATGGGGGTCTGTCTACGGCGACGCTTCGGTGTCGACCGGGGCCGGCTGACCGCCTACGAGGACGAGCACCTTCAGGACCCGAGGGAGTCCAGCAGTCCCAGGAGCCAGATCCTCTTGACCGAGATCGAGCGCCCGGGTCGGCCCGATGCGGGACATCGTGGCGACGATCCAGCCCGAGCAGGACGTGATCGTCCGCGCCGACGCCTCGACGACGGTGTGCGTCCAGGGGGCACCGGGCACGGGCAAAACTGCTGTCGGCCTGCACCGGCCGGCGTGGCTGCTCTATGCCTACCGCGACAAGCTGTCCCGAACCGGGGCCCTCGTCGTCGGCCCGAACCGGGCCTTCCTCGACCACATCGGTGCCGTCCTGCCGGCCCTCGGCGAGGTCGAGGTCCGCCACACGACCGCCGAGGAGCTCGTGGCCTCGGTGCCCCTCCGCGGCATCGACACGACGCCAGCCGCCATCCTCAAGGGCGACGCCCGGATGGCCGAGGTGCTGCGCCGGGCAGTCTGGGCCCACGTCACACCGGCGACCGAGGGGCTCGCCGTGCCGCGCGGGGCACACCGGTGGCCCGTCCCGGCATACGAGGTCAACGCCATCCTCGATGAGCTTCGCGAGCGGAGCGTTCGCTACGACGCCGCCCGGCAGATCCTCCCCCAGCGCCTGGCGCACCACGTCCTGCTCGCCATGGAGCGCAGCGGCGACTCCCCCGACGACCGCGTCCAGGACGCCGTCGCCCGGGGCGCCGCGGTCCGGGGGTACGCCGCGACCGTCTGGCCCGTCATCGACCCCCGGAGCGTCCTCTTCTCTCTGTGGAGCGACGCAGGCGTGCTGACCCGACACGCGGGAGGTGTCCTGACCAGCCAAGAGCAACGAGTCCTTTTGTGGGACAGAACTCCTCGCTCGAAGGGAACCGTACGATGGACCGCCGCTGACGCTGTCCTGCTCGACGAGCTCGCGGACCTCTGCACGCGGACGCCCAGCCTCGGCCACGTCGTGCTCGACGAGGCACAGGACCTCTCGCCGATGCAGCTGAGGGCGGTGGGTCGGCGCTGCTCGACCGGCTCGGCCACCGTCCTCGGCGACATCGCCCAGGGGACGACGCCGTGGTCGACCGACTCGTGGGCGTCCTCGCTGGAGCACCTCGGCAAGCCGGACAGCCACATCGAGGTCCTCGACCGGGGGTTCCGGGTCCCGGCTGCGGTGATCGACTACGCCGCCCGGTTGCTGCCCTGGATGGCGCCCGGCCTCGGTCCACCGGTCTCGGTGCGGGACAACCCCGGTCGGCTCGACTTCGTGCGCGTGGACGCCGTGGACGTCGCAGTGCGCACCGCAGAGGTGACCGCCGCACTCAGGTCCGAGCCGGGCTCGGTCGGGGTGATCGCCCCGGCGTCGATGCTGGCCGGTCTGGGCGCCGCCCTGGACGCCGCCGGGATCGAGCACGGGACGCTCGGCACCGACCACGGCGACGTCGACCACCAGGTCGACCTCGTCCCGGCGCAGGTGGCCAAGGGCCTCGAGTTCGACCGTGTCGTCGTCGTGGAGCCCGCGACGATCGCTGCCGAGGAGCCGGACGAGCGGACCGGGTTGCGGCGGCTTTACGTCGTCCTGACCTGGGCCGTGTCGGCCCTCACCGTGGTCCACGCGGTGGACCTGCCGTCGGCGCTCGACGCCGCGTGAGTGCGGGTCCGGGACTTCTGGGAGACTCGCCGCCATGGCGGCGCTGATCACCTGGTGGACCCGCGACATCGCGGAGCTGGGCCCCGACGCGGAGCCGGCGGCCGTCGCCGCGACCGGAGCGGACCTGCTCAGCCGGTGGACCGAGCCGCAGCGCTTCTACCACTCGACCCGCCACCTCGTCGAGCTGTTCTGGTCGCTGGAGGAGCTCGAGGACGCCGGCCAGCTCAGCGCCTCCGAGGGGACGACCGGACGGGTTGCCGCCTGGCTGCACGACGCGGTCTACGACCCCCGGGCCCGGCACGGCGCCAACGAGGCCGCGAGCGCCGCGCTCGCCACCACGCTTCTCGGGCGGGTTCTCGTGTCAAGTGAGGTGGTCGCCACGGTCGAGGCCCTCGTCCGGACGACCGACGGGCACGAGGCTGACGACGGGGAGCCCCTCACCGCAGCGTTCCACGACGGCGACCTCTGGATCCTCTCCGCCCCCGAGCGTCGGTTCGACGAGTACTGCGCGCAGGTGCGCGAGGAGTATGCACACGTGCCCGCGGACCGCTACCGCGCCGCCCGGAGCGCGATCCTCGCCGACTTCGTCCGCCGGGACCGGCTCTACCTCACGGAACACGGGCAGCGGGAGTGGGACGAGCCGGCGCGAGCCAACCTCCGCCGCGAGCTGGACCGGCTGGCCTGACGTCGGCTCACCGGGATCCGCCACGCTCAGTGGCGGGCGCGGCCCGAGGTCTCGGGGAAGAGGTGGCCCATCAGGGGCCACCAGAACTGCGACCCACACAGCTGCTCCAGCTCCGCGAAGCCGGCCCAGCGTGCCTCGTCGACGTCGTCGAGGGCCGGGCGAAGCGTCGGGCCGGCACCCGGAAGGTCGGCGAGGAACACCTGGAGGTAGCTGCGACCGCGCAGCCAGCGGCCGTGCACCTCGCCGGTGATCTCGAAGCGCTCGTAGGCGCAGGCGCGCAGCCAAACCTCGGACAGCCCGATGCCCGTCTCCTCCATGACCTCTCGGACGGCAGCCCCGGCGGCGCTCTCCCCCAGCTCGAGCCAGCCGCCGGGCGAGCCCCATGCCTCTCGCCGGGGACTGTGGACCACGGCGAACCGGCCGTCGCCGTCGCGCAGAAAGACCATCGCGGCGAAGACCGTCCCGCGGTCGATCACCTGGGGGGAAGCGACGAGGTCGACGTCGGCACGGGTGCCGTCAGCGAACACGACGTCGGTCAGCCGGGCGACGGGGTGGTCGCCGCGGCGCTTGCGCAGGCGCAGCCCACTGGCGAGGAGGCGCCGGACGAGCTCCCTCCCTGTGACGGAGGTCGCTCCGGCGGCCAGCACGGCGGCATACCGTTCCTGCGGGACGTCGTAGTGGTCCCCCTCGAACGAGCGCGGGCTCAGCCCCGCGCGCCGGGCGAGCTCGTGCAGCTCGGCCAGCGACTCGTCACTGATGAGATGGGCGAACACCGTGCCGTGACGCGGCCACGACGGCTGGTCGACCCAGATGCTCATCGTGGCCCACGCTAGACCTGTGGACAACTTCCGGGCCGCCCGGTCCGGGTTTCCTACGGTCGTGACATCGGCGGACCCGCCGAGGTAAACCTCACAAAGGAGCACGCTATGCCATTCACCGTCGACACCGACCGCATCCACAGCGCCTCGAGCGACATGACCGCCATCGCCGGCGAGATCGAGACGGCCGTCGGGGCCATGCACGCCCGGCTCACCGCGCTCGAGGGAGCCTGGACCGGGGCGGCGGCCACGGAGTTCCAGGCGGTCGTGGCCGAGTGGAACGCGCTGCAGCAACGAGTCCGGGCGGACCTCGCCCAGATCGCCGCGGTCACCGGACGCGCGGGCGGCACTTACCAGACGGCCGAGGACGGCGTGCGGGGGATGTTCGCCCGCTGAGGCACACCCCGGCATACCGAGCCCGTATGCCAGGTGCTTCCCTACGCGGGGCCCCTCGCCCTCGCGCGGGCCGCCGGCTCGCTCCGACGCCTCTCGCGGCACGCAGCCCGCCTGGACGGGGCACAGCGCAAGGGCGGTTCCCCCTTGCTCGGGGGAACCGCCCTCAGGCGTTGACCGGTCGGACTGGGCTCAGAAGCCCATGCCGCCCATGTCGTCGCCGCCGCCGCCGGACATGGCCGGCTGGGCCTTCTCCGGCTTGTCGGCGATGACGGCCTCGGTCGTGAGGAAGAGCGCGGCGATGCTCGCGGCGTTCTGCAGCGCCGACCGGGTGACCTTCACCGGGTCGTTGATGCCGGCCTTGAGCATGTCGACGTACTCGCCGGTCGCGGCGTTGAGGCCGTGACCCTTCTCGAGGTTGCGGACCTTCTCGGCCACGACCCCGCCCTCGAGCCCGGCGTTGATCGCGATCTGCTTGAGCGGAGCCTCGGCCGCGACGCGGACGATGTTCGCACCCGTGGCCTCGTCACCCTCGAGGTCGAGCTTCTCGAAGACGACCTTGACGGCCTGGATCAGGGCGACGCCACCACCGGCGACGATCCCCTCCTCGACGGCAGCCTTGGCGTTGCGCACGGCGTCCTCGATGCGGTGCTTGCGCTCCTTGAGCTCCACCTCGGTGGCCGCGCCCGCCTTGATGACGGCGACGCCGCCGGCGAGCTTGGCGAGACGCTCCTGAAGCTTCTCCCGGTCATAGTCGGAGTCGGACTTCTCGATCTCCGCCTTGATCTGGTTGATCCGGCCCTCGATCGCGGACCGGTCGTCCTGGTCCTCGACGATGGTCGTGTCGTCCTTGGTGACGACGACCTTGCGAGCCCGGCCGAGCAGGTCGAGGTCGGCGCTGTCGAGCTTGAGGCCGACCTCCTCGGAGATGACCTGGCCACCGGTGAGGATGGCGATGTCGGCCAGCATGGCCTTGCGGCGGTCACCGAAGCCCGGTGCCTTGACGGCGACAGACTTGAAGGTGCCCCGGATCTTGTTGACGACCAGGGTCGCCAGGGCCTCGCCGTCGATGTCCTCGGCAATGATGAGCAGCGGCTTGCCCGACTGCATGACCTTCTCCAGCAGGGGCAGCAAGTCCTTGACGTTGCTGATCTTGCTGTTGACCACGAGCACGTAGGCGTCGTCGAGCACCGTCTCCATGCGTTCGGTGTCGGTCACGAAGTAGTGCGAGATGTAACCCTTGTCGAAGCGCATGCCCTCGGTGAGCTCGAGCTCCAGACCCATGGTGTTCGAGTCCTCGACGGTGATGACGCCTTCCTTGCCGACCTTGTCCATGGCCTCGGCAATGAGCTCACCGATCTGGTCGTCCGCGGCGGAGATCGAGGCCGTGGCGGCGATCTGCTCCTTGGTCTCGATCTCGGTGGCGCTGGCGAGCAGCTCGTCCGCGACGAGCTGGACGGCCTTCTCGATGCCTCGCTTGAGGGCCATCGGGTTGGCTCCGGCGGCGACGTTGCGCAGACCCTCCCGGACCATCGCCTGGGCGATGACCGTGGCCGTCGTCGTGCCGTCACCGGCGACGTCGTCGGTCTTCTTGGCAACTTCCTTGACCAGCTCTGCGCCGATCTTCTCGTACGGGTCCTCGAGCTCGATCTCCTTGGCGATGGACACACCGTCGTTGGTGATCGTGGGTGCACCCCACTTCTTCTCGAGGACGACGTTGCGGCCCTTCGGACCGAGCGTCACCTTGACGGCGTCGGCAAGGATGTTCATCCCTCGCTCGAGACCGCGGCGAGCCTCTTCATCGAATGCGATGATCTTGGCCATTCGGGTGGTTCCTCCCACGCGAAACGTATGTGGAGATGACCACGGGGCGCCCGCGACGGACGGTCCGGATCCGGCGCGCTCACGTCGCGTGCGTTCCCCGGGCCTCACCCAGTGGTCGAGTTGTCACTCTCGGGTCGAGAGTGCCAGATCCATTATTGGCACTCTCGGGGGGAGAGTGCAAACGATGGAGCTTCGCACCCCCGGGCTCGCGTCCGGCACGTCGGCCGCCCGGGGCGCCGAGACGTCGGACGCAGCGGGTCAGGGCGCGGGACGTGCGGCAGGTTCGCGAGGTGCGGCGACGGCGGCAGCCAGCCGCCCGGCATACTCCGCGGCTTCGTCGTCGGAGGCGTACGTCGTGCGCGGCCAGAAGAACCCGCGCAGCCCGTCACCCCTGGTCCGCGGCACCACGTGGACGTGCAGGTGCGGCACCGACTGGCTGACCACGTTGTTCATCGCGACGAAGCTGCCCTGCGCGCCGAGACCCTCCACGACGGCGGCGGCGAGCCGCTGGGCGGCTTCGAACAGCGGGTCCCGGAGGGTCGACGGGACGTCCAGGAGGGTGTCGACGTGCTCGCGGGTGACGAGCAGGGCATGCCCCTTGAACACCGGTCGGGTGTCGAGGAAGCCGAGCAGGTGCGGCTCGTCCAGGACGACGTGCGCCGGAAGGTCTCCGGCCACGATCGAGCAGAAGACGCAGCTCACTGAGGCAGCTGGGAGCGCAACGACCCGTCCGCCTCCGAGGACACCGGGTCGTCCAGGTCACCGATGAAGACGACGACCGCCGTGCGCGCGGGGTTGGTCGCCAGCTCGGCGAGGATGTCGCGCCAGGCGGCGAGGTTGGGGTGCTCGTATGCCGTGCACGCCTCCGCCGGGGACAGCCCGGCCACGGCGTGCTCGAGCTCGTGCGTGGTCAGCTCGTGCGTCACCGTGCCGTTCGCGTAACCGACGGTCTTGGCCATGACCAGGGCGGGCAAGGCGTTCTCGCCGACGTTGACGTGCGGGAACTCCGTCTCGGCGGACGAGGTGGCCGAGCTGATGCCCACGGCGTAGGCGGCCGGCTCGCGCCATCCCTCGATGGATGCGGCGATCGTCTCCTTCGCCGCCTGGATCTCTTCGGGGGTGCTCCACTGGGCGCTCATCGGTTCAGCCTCGCACGTTCGCTGACGTCATGCAGGGCTGAGGTCGGCCGAGGCCGTGTGAGGTGAGGAAACGGCAGCCCAGCGCGCCAGTCGGGCGCGGCAGTCGGGCGCGGCGGTCAGGCGCGGCAGAGGATCTCGCCGTTGAGGACGGCGAACCAGGCATCTGGGTGCGCCGCCCACTCCTGCCAGCCGGCGGCCAGCTCCTCGAGGCGTCCCGAAGTCGCGAGCCCGCGCTCGAGGGACTGGTCGGCGAGCGCCGACTTCGTCACCCGGTCGGCCCAGAGGCCACCCCACCAGCCTCTTTCCGCGTCGGTGGCGTAGCACCAGGTGTCGGCCGAGCAGGTGACGTCGTCGAACCCGGCAGCATGTGCCCAGCCCAGCAGGTGTCGGGCCGCGTCCGGCTCGCCACCATTCGCCCGGGCCACCTGATGGTAGAGCGCGAGCCACGCATTGAGCTGCCCGCTCGCCGGGTGCCACGTCATCGCGCCGTAGTCAGCGTCCCTGGCTGCGACAACCCCGCCAGGCCGGCACACCCGGCGCATCTCTCGCAGTGCGCCGACGGGGTCGCTCAGGTGCTGGAGGAGCTGGTGGGCGTGGACGACGTCGAAGGAGTCGTCGGGAAAGTCCAGGCGGTAGACGTCACCGAGCACGAAGTCGGTCGTCGCGTCACCGCGGTCGCTTGCGGTCGCCCGCGCGACGGCGAGTGGCGCACTCGCGTTGTCGAGGCCGACGACGCAGCCCGGGGCGACCCGCCTGGCGAGGTCGAGGGTGATCGTGCCCGGGCCGCAGCCGACGTCGAGCAGCGCCATGGTGGGAGTCAAGTGCGGCAGGAGGTAGCCGGCCGAGTTCTCCGCCGTGCGCCACTGGTGCGAGCGCAGCACGGACTCGTGGTGACCGTGCGAGTAGGTGTCGTCCGGCGGCATCGCCCTGCCCGTCTCATGAGATGTCCATCTCGCCTCGTGGACGGTAGCAGTACCTGCCGCAACCCGGCACGGGCTCGGTCCTGTCACCTTGTCGTTGCGTCCGGGTCCCGGCGTCACCGGAGCCCTCTAGACGCGGACGCAAGGAGGTCAGGGGCGGGTCGCCGCCGATGGAAAGGCGTCGCGCCAGGACCGCAGCGCCACGCCCCCCTCGGCGGTGCAGTCGACCGACTCCGCCGCGAGCAGCCCGTGCGCGATCGCCCGGGTGACGCAGTTCCCCGCCGCCTCCATGAGGCGGTAGAGCTCCGGGAGGTCGGGCTCCTGCCGCTCTCCCGTGGCGAGGGCGAACAGCGCGTCGCCGTCGAAGAGCGTGTGCACTGGGCTGATCGCCCGGGCCATGCCGTCGTGGCCCATCCCGGCGACCTTCTGGCACTGCGCCTTGGTCAGGGTCGCGTCTGTGGCAAGGATGCCGATCGTCGTGGCCATGGCGGGCCGCAACCCATCGGGCCCCCGTGCCGAAGCACGTGCCGCGACGACGTCCTCCTCACCCGGCCGGCCCACCGAGTCGAACTCGCCGCCGAGACCGTGCCGCACGGCATACAGCTCGCCGGTCGCCGGGTCCACGGGCGAGCCGACGGAGTTCACTGCGACGAGCGCGGCCACGGTGACCCCGGACGGCAGGACGACGCTGGCTGACCCGATGCCGCCCTTGAAGCCCCCGGCGGAGGCGCCTGTCCCAGCCCCGACGGTGCCCTGGTCAAGGAGGACGTCGTCGGCCGCCGCGTACGCCGCCGCACCGTCCTCGGCACGCGGGTGGTTCGCGAAACCACCGCCGCGCCCGAGGTCGAAGAGGACCGCCCCCGGCACGATGGGTACGACCTGCCCCGGCGCGCCCATCGGCCAGCCGGCCCCTGCGGCGAACAGCGACTGGACGATGCCGTCGGCCGCGGCCAGGCCGAACGCGCTCCCCCCGCCGAGCATGACCGCGTTGACGCGGTCGACGAGGTTACGCGGGTCAAGCAGGTCGGTCTCGCGGGTGCCCGGGCCACCTCCCCGGACGTCCACACCGCAGACCGCGCCGCCGTCGGGCGGCAGGAGGACCGTCGTCCCTGTGAGCCAGCCGGGCTCACGGCGGGTGGCGTGACCGACGCGGATCCCCGCGATGTCCAGGACCGAGTTCGTCGGGCCGGGCTGGAGGTCGGTCACCGCGCGCCGGTCAGCGCTCGTCAGACGGTGATGCCGAGACGGCGGGCGCTGCGGGCACGCTGCCGGGAGGCCCGCAGCCGGCGCAGCCGCTTGACGAGCATCGGGTCGACGTCAAGGGCCTCGGGGGTGTCGATGAGGGCGTTGAGCACCTGGTAATAGCGGGTGGCGCTCATGTCGAACAGCTCCTTGATGGCCTGCTCCTTCGCTCCGGCGTACTTCCACCACTGGCGCTCGAACGCAAGGATCTCCCGGTCACGGGAGCCGACGCCCACGTCCGCCAACCGCTCCAGCGCGTCCTGCTGTTCCGCGTTCATCTCGACCCTGCGTTCACTTGACGACCGACGTCCTGGCTACCGAGGCCAACTATATGGGCAAATGACAGCGGTGTCATTCACCGCACTCCCCGCGGTTGCGTCCGGGTCGGGGCGCCTCGGGACCCGTCTCGACGCGGACGCAAGGCTGGGCGTCCCGGTTGCGTCCGGGTCGGGGCACCTCGGGACCCGTCTCGACGCGGACGCAAGGCCCACCCCCGCGGTCGCGCCCGGGTCGGGGCGCCTCGGGACCCGTCTCGACGCGGACGCAAGGCTGGGCGTCAGGCCATCGTGTCGAGGATCGCGGTGATGTCCTCCTCCGAGGTCAGGGGGTTGACGACGGCGAACCGGGTCACCGTCTCGCCGTCGTGGGAGGTCGGGACGACGAAGGCGAACTCCTGCGCCAGCAGCCGGTCCGACCAGGCCCGGTAGTCGCGCGGCTGCCACCCGATCCGGCGGAAGACGATCACGGAGAGGTCTCGTTCGCGCAGCGCCTCCACGTAGGGGCGCCGCTCGATCTCCGCCTCGGCGAACCGGGCCACGGCGAGGGTGCGCTCGACCGCCTCGGTGTAGGCCTGCGTGCCGTGAACGGCGAGGGAGAACCAGAGCGGCAGCCCGCGCGCCCGGCGGGTCAGCCCCACGGAGTAGTCGGTGGGGTTCCAGTCCGGGGCGTCGGTGAGGACCTCGAGGTAGGACGCGTGCTGGGTGTGGGCGGCCCGGGCGAGCGGTGGGTTGCGGTAGATCAGGGCACAGCAGTCGAACGGCGCGAAGAGCCACTTGTGCGGGTCGACGATGAAGCTGTCCGCGTGCTCGATCCCGACGAACTTCTCGCGCACCGACGGCGCAGCGAGCGCCGCCCCCCCGTACGCCCCGTCGACGTGGAACCAGATCCCGAGCTCACGGCATACCTCTGCCACGGAGGCAAGGTCGTCGATGATCCCGAAGTTCGTCGTCCCGGCGGTCGCCACGACGGCAAAAAAGGTCTCAATCCCGTTGTCCTGCAACGTCTCTCGTAGGTTCGCGCCGGTCAGCCGCCAGCGGTCGTCGGCCTCGACGGTGACGAGCTCGGCGTCCATGACGTCACACGCGGACTGGATGGAGGAGTGAGCGCCGTACGTCGTCGCCACCCGCCACGGGCGCGCGTCCGAGCCCGCCTCGGCCCGCTGCCGTCGCGCGGTATGCCGTGCGGCCACCAGGGCGGACAGGTTGCCGACCGTGCCTCCGTTGACGAACACCCCGCCCGCCTCGGGGGGCAGCCCGGCGAGGTCGGCGATCCAGCGAAGCGTCTCGTTCTCGGCGTGGACCGCTCCGGAGCCCTCCATCCACGAGCCGCCGTAGATCGAGGAGGCACCAACGACGACGTCGAACGCCGCCGCCTCCTTCGTCGGGGCGCATGGGATGAAGGAGAGGTAGCGGGGGTGGTCCGTCGAGAGGCACGAGGGCGCGAGCACGTCGGCGAAGACCTCGAGCGCGGGACCTGCGCCGAGGCCTTCGGGCGTGATCGTCTGCCCGGCGGCCTCCTGGAGCTCCTCGCGGGTGAGCGGTCCGTCGAGGGGCACGGGGTCGAGCCGGAGCCGGTCGGCCGCGTAGGCCAGGACGGAGTCCACGATAGCCGGGCTGGTCTTCGGGTCGAAGCGGTGCACGGGCGGAGTCTAGGACCCGCTCCCGGGGCTACTCCTGAGGTGCGGCCCGGCTGCCCGGGCCGGGAGCAGGGCCTCGAGGAGCTGCGCGACGGTGTCGGCCACGACGTCGGGCTGGGCGCCCACGACGGCCTCCCGGGAGCCAGCGCCCCAAGTCACACCGATGGCGGCCATCCCGGCGTTGCGGGCTGCTTCGACGTCGACGACCGCGTCACCGACGTAGACGGCGTCCGCGGCAGCCCAGTCGAGGCGTTCCAGGGCACGGAGCAGCGGCTGGGGGTCGGGCTTGTGCCGGTCGGTGTCCTCGATCGTCACGAGCACGGCGACGTGGTGCTCGAGGCCGGCGAGACGCAGCGCCGTCTGCGCCGGCTCCCGGAGCTTGGACGTCGCCACGGCCACCCGGACGCCCGCGCTCACGAGCTCGGAGAGCATGGCTTCGACACCGGCATACCTGCGGATGAGCCGCTCGGTGTTGGCCTTGTTCCAATCGAGGTACGTCGCATAGAGCTCGTCCGCACGCTCCGGGCAGACCTCCAGGAAGGAACGGATCAGGGGCTGCCCGATCCACCCCCGGATCCGGGCCTCGTCCTCCCGGGCGCCGAGCACGGTGGCGAAGGTGTGCTGGTAGGACGCGACGATGAGGCTGATCGTGTCGACGAGGGTCCCGTCCAGGTCGAAGACGACGACAGGCCAGCGAGGCGGTTGCGAGGGCATGTGCGGCGACGCTAGCGGAGGCCGCGAGTTGCCGGAGAGCGGTCCGCAGACGCGTGACCGGGCGCTCCGGCGGGTCAGCCCAGCGTGGCCTTGACCATTTCTTGACCAATTGTCGGGAAGTCCTTGACTCTCCCTTTACCTTTGCTATGGTCATCCCACGGTGTTCGAGCAAGCGGCGTGGGGTCGCATGTTGGAGGTCTCGAACACCGTGCGTCATCCCGTGGGGGACGTCGGGACACGACGACGGTGACGGTCCGCCGCAGGGCGGACCGTCACCGGTGGGATCCGAAACGCGGCTGGGGACCACGCCGGTCGGCCCGCTGGGCCACGGCTCTGGACCACCGCTCTGAACCATGGCTCTGTACCGCAGCCCAACGGCTCCGACGGCCCGGTAGGTTGCGGTCATGTCCGCACGGCCGCTGGAGGAGCTCGTCCACCCGTCCTGGGTCCCGGTTCTTGCCCCCGTCTCGTCGAGCATCACCGCCGTGGGCGCCTTCCTGCGCGAGGAGGTGGCGGCGGGTCGCGGCTACCTGCCCGCTGGGCGAGATGTCCTGCGGGCCTTCTCTTCTCCGTTCGACCGGGTGCGGGTGCTCCTCGTCGGGCAGGACCCGTACCCGACACCGGGCCACCCGGTGGGGCTGAGCTTCTCCGTGGCGCCCGAGGTACGTCCCGTCCCGAGAAGCCTGCAGAACATCTATGTGGAGCTCGCCACCGATCTCGGGCTGCCGACCCCGGCCAGCGGCGACCTCAGCCCCTGGTGCGAGCAGGGCGTCATGCTCCTCAACAGGGTGCTCACGGTCCGCCCGGGAGCGCCGGCCAGTCACCAGGGCAAGGGCTGGGAGACGGTGACCGCCCAGGCGATCTGCGCGCTGGTGGAGCGCGGCGGCCCCTTGGTGGCGATCCTCTGGGGCCGGCAGGCGCAGAGCCTCGCTCCGATGCTCGGCCGGGTCCCGCACATCGACAGCGCCCACCCCTCCCCCCTCTCGGCCCGCTCGGGCTTCTTCGGGTCACGCCCGTTCAGCCGGTCCAACGCCCTGCTCGTGGAGCAGGGCGCCGCCCCCGTCGACTGGACCCTGCCTTCGAGGAGGACGGGATGACCGGGCGAGCACCACCGCGGGTGTGGACCCGCTACGTCGCCCTCGGTGACTCCTTCACCGAGGGAATGTCCGACGCGGACCCCGACGTGCCGGGCCGCTATGTGGGCTGGGCCGACCGGCTCGCCGGACACCTCGCCGAGAAGGCCGCCGAGTCCGGACAGGAGCTGGGCTACGCCAACCTCGCGGTACGCGGCCGGCTGCTCGACGACGTCGTGGGCTCCCAGCTCGACGCCGGCCTCGTGCTCGAGCCCGACCTCGTCAGCATCGTTGGCGGCGGCAACGACATCCTCCGTCCGCGCGCCGACGTCGACGCCCTCGCCGCGAAGCTCGAGCAGGCCGTGGTCCGCATCCGGGCAACCGGCTCGGACGTCCTCCTCGCGACGCCGGTGGACCCGGCGGACGCCCCGGTGGTCCGGGCGACGCGAGGCCGCGTGGCGGCATACGGCTGCTTCATCTGGAGCATCGCCCAGCGCCACGGGTGCCTGGTCCTGGACCAGTGGGGCCTGCCCGCCCTGCGCGACTGGCGGATGTGGGCGGACGACCGGATCCATCTGACGGCCGAGGGCCACCGCCGGGTCGCCCTGGCCGCGCTGTACAGCCTCGGGCACGAGAGCGACGTGTCCGACTGGCGCACCCCGCTCGCGGCCATCGCACCAGCCGCGCGCCGGGAAGCCGCGGCGGCCAACGCAAGGTGGGCTCGGGAGTACCTCGGGCCCTGGGTCCGCCGACGGCTGCGTGGTCAGTCCTCGGGAGACCTTCTCCGGGCCAAACGACCGCTCGTCACTCCCCTGGAAAGGAAGCGCACCTGATGGACACCTTCGAGCTCTTCGGCATCGACGCGCTACTCACCGAGGAGGAGCGGGCGATCCGTGACACGGTGCGGGCCTTCGGCGACAAGGAGCTGCGGCCGCACGTGGCGACCTGGTTCGACGAGGCCCAGCTGCCCGCCCGCGAGATCGCCCTCGAGCTGGGCCGCCTCGGGCTGCTCGGGATGCACCTCGACGGGTACGGGTGCGCGGGCACCAACGCCGTGTCCTACGGCCTGGCCTGCCTCGAGATGGAGGCCGTGGACTCCGGTCTGCGCTCGCTGGTCTCCGTGCAGGGTTCGCTCGCGATGTTCGCCATCCATGCGTACGGAAGTGACGAGCACAAGGACGAGTGGCTGCCCGGCATGGCGACGGGCGCCCAGATCGGCTGCTTCGGCCTCACCGAACCGGACTTCGGCTCCAACCCCGCGGGCATGCGCACCGTCGCGCGCCGCGACGGGGACGACTGGGTGCTCAACGGCACCAAGCTCTGGATCACCAACGGGTCCATCGCCGACGTCGCCGTGGTGTGGGCCCGGACCGACGACCGGATCCGGGGGTTCGTCGTCCCGACGCAGACCAAGGGCTTCTCCGCCAACGAGATCCACCAGAAGCTGTCGCTGCGGGCGAGTGTGACGAGCGAGCTCGTGCTGGAGGACGTGCGCCTGCCGGGGCACGCCGTACTCCCCCGCGTTGCCGGCCTCGCGGGACCGCTGGGCTGCCTCAACGAGGCCCGCTTTGGGATCATCTTCGGGGCGCTCGGCGCCGCCCTCGACAGCCTCGCGGTGGCGACCGACTACGCCACTACCCGAAAGGTGTTCGACAAGCCGCTCGCCGCGTACCAGCTGACCCAGAAGAAGATCGCCGACATGGCCGTCGAGCTCGGCAACGGGATGCTCCTCGCGGTCCACCTCGGCCGGCTCAAGGACTCCGGTTCGGTGACGCCGGAGCAGGTCAGCGTCGGCAAGCTCAACAACGTCCGCAAGAGCCTCGAGATCGCCCGTGAGTGCCGGACCATCCTCGGCGCCAACGGGATCTCCTTGGAGTACAGCCCCATCCGGCACGCGGCCAACCTCGAGTCGGTGCTGACCTATGAGGGGACGACCGAGGTCCACACGCTCGTCATCGGCAAAGCCCTGACCGGGGTCGGCGCCTTCAGCTGACGCCGGCAATCTGGTCGGACTGCCGCGGTCACACGGTGCGTCCGGCGCCTCGGTGGCCAGGACCGCCGACCGGTCGGACGCTGCAGGCGGGTGCCTCTTTGCGTCCGGCACCTCGGTGGCCAGGACCGCCGACCGGCCGGACGCAGGCGGCTGTCGCCAGGATGATCGATCCCTGCGTTGCGGCTGCGCGGCCAGTGCTGCAAGGACGCGTCCCCGACGGTCGCCCAGAGGGAACGGCTCATCGGGTCGAGGCGTTGAGCGGGGCGAAACCACCTCAGGACGGAGATCATCATGACCTTCATGGACAGGCTGAAGCGCAGGGCCGACGAGCTCGACCTGCAGGGCAAGGCCGACCAGCTCGCCGACGCCGCAGCCAAGGCGGCGCACCGGGCCAAGGACCGGGCAGCCGAGCTGGCCGACGAGAACCGCGACAAGGTCGGCGGCGTCCTCGACAAGGCCGGTGCGGCCATCGACGAGCGGACCCAGGGCAAGTACGCCGACAAGGTGGCCAAGGCAAAGCAGCAGGTCGCCAAGGGCGTCGACAGGCTGGCCGAGCAGCGGCCCGACCACGGCAGGCCGGGTATGCCGCAGGACGCCCCGACGCGAGCGCCCCAGGACTTCCCCTCGTCCCCGCAGCCGTCCCCGCAGCCGACACCGCCAGTGGTGCCACCGTCCCCGCAGCCGACACCGCCGGTGTCCTCGCCGGTCTCGCCGCCACCCCCGCCGCCGTACCCGTACGACACGCCCTGAGGACGGCCGACGCGCCCGGGGCCGTCCCGGGCGTGCCGGTCCAGCTGCGTCGGCGAGGTTGACGGGCCCGGGCCTGGCTGCAGGGAGTCGCCGAGGGCAACATCCAGCATGTACAGCCACGTAGAGTGCCCGGCATGCCCGCCGTCCGCCTCATGCCCTCCGACGACGCCCGGGACCTCATCGAGCTCACCCGCCAGATCTGCGCCAAGGACCTGGCCCCGAAGGTCGACGAGATGGAGCGGGCGAGCGAGTTCCCCCGCGACACCTTCCGGCTGCTCGGCCGGTCCGGCCTGCTGTCGCTGGCGCATCCGGAGGAGTACGGCGGTGGCGGCCAGCCCTATGAGGTCTACCTCCAGGTCGTCGAGGAGATCGCCTCCGTCTGGATGAGCGTCGCCGTCGGGGTCAGCGTCCACTCCATGACGTGTTTCCCCGTGACCACCTTCGGCACCGACGCCCAGAAGGAGCGCCTCCTCCCGGACATGCTCGGCGGGGACACGATCGGCGCGTACTGCCTGTCCGAGCCCACGTCCGGTTCCGACGTCGGGTCCATGACGACCCGGGCGTCCCGCACCGGAGACGAAGACACGGCGGGCTACTCGATCAAGGGCACCAAGGCCTGGATCTCCCACGCCGGCCACGCGAACTTCTACACGACGTTCGCGCGCACCTCCGACGACGGCAGCAGGGGTCTCTCGTGCTTCGTCGTCCCGGCGGACGGTGGGGGCATCGAGTTCGCGCAGCCGGAGCGCAAGATGGGGCTGAGCTGCGACACGGTGCGCCAGGTGACCTTCGACAGTGCACCGGTGCCGGTCGAGCGCCGCATCGGTGACGAGGGGCAGGGGATGGCCATCGCACTCGCGGCGCTGGACTCCGGACGTCTCGGGATCGCCGCTGCCGCAACCGGACTCGCCCAGGCCGCGCTCGACGCCGCCACGGCATACGCGAAGGAGCGACAGCAGTTCGGGCGGCCGATCGCGCAGTTCCAGGGGCTCGCCTTCCTCCTCGCCGACATGGAGGCCGCGGTGACCAGCTCGCGGGCGACCTACCTGCACGCCGCCCGGCTGCGGGACGCGGGACTCCCCTTCACCAAGCAGTCTGCGGTCGCCAAGCTGGTCTGCACGGACGCGGCGATGAGGGTGACCACCGACGCCGTGCAGGTCCTCGGCGGCGCCGGCTACACCCAGGACTTCCCGCTCGAGCGCTACATGCGTGAGGCCAAGGTCACCCAGATCTTCGAGGGCACCAACCAGATCCAGCGGCTCGTCATCTCGCGCCAGCTGCTCAAGTCCGGCTGATCCGACGCAGCGGCAGAGAGGCCTGAACATCATGCAGACCACCAAGAACACTGTCGCGCTCGTCACCGGCGGAGCATCCGGGCTTGGCGAGGCCACCAGCCGACGGCTCGCGGCCGACGGCGCCAAGGTCGTCGTCCTCGACCTGCCCTCCTCGTCGGGGACGGACCTCGTCGCGGAGCTCGGCGACAGGGCGCGCTTCGTGCCCGCTGACGTCCGTGACGAGGTGCAGGTGCGAGCCGCGGTCGACGCGGCCCGCGAGCTGGGTGAGCTGCGGATCGTGGTGAGCTGCGCCGGGATCGGCACCCCGGGTCGCGTGATCGGTCGCTCCGGCCCGCACCCCCTCCAGGCCTTCCAGGACGTCATCGACATCAACCTCGTCGGCACCTTCAACGTCGTGCGGCTCGCCGCTGCGGCCATGGTGGCGAACGAGCCGGTCGACGGTGACCGCGGGGTCATCGTCATGACGGCCAGCGTTGCGGCCTTCGACGGTCAGATCGGCCAGGCCGCGTATGCCGCGAGCAAGGGCGGCATCGTCGGGCTCACCCTCGCGGCGGCGCGAGACCTCGCGGACAAGGGCGTACGGGTCATGACCATCGCGCCGGGCACCTTCGCGACACCGATGCTGGCGGGGCTACCACCGGAGGCAACGGCGGCCCTGGAGTCGCAGGTGCCCCACCCGCCACGTCTCGGCCATCCCAGCGAGTATGCCGCGCTGGTGTGTCACATCATCGAGAACGGCATGCTCAACGGCGAGGTCATCCGGCTCGACGGCGCCCTGCGGATGCCCCCGCGCTGACCGAACGTCTCCTCCTTCGGCGCCCACCTGCGCCGCGCCGATCCCGTCCTCCCTCCACAGCCGCGGGCCAGCGGACCCGGGCACCACCCCATCTCCCGGCCAGACCGACCGTCAAGCGTCAGCCGCGGAGCATCGAGCGCAGCGTCTGGATCGTGTCCGCCTCCCCCGGCGGCTTGTCCTCGCGGTAGCGCCTGACCCGGGCGAACCGCAGGGCCAGGCCGCCGGGGTACCGGCTCGAGCGCTGGACCCCGTCGATGGCGACCTCGACGACGGTGACCGGTGCGACGTAGACCGTCCCCGACGTGCGCCGCACCTCGATCCGCGGGAACCGCTCGGTCTGCCAGCGCAGGAGCTCGTCAGTCAGGCCCTTGAAGGTCTTGCCCACCATGACGAGGTCGCCCGGCTCCCCGAACTCTCCGGTCGGGTCGAGGGCGCCGAGGTGCAGGTTCGACAGCCAACCGGTGCGACGGCCAGAGCCCCACTCGCAGGCGAGGACGACGAGGTCGTACGTGTGCACCGGCTTGACCTTGACCCAGCTCCTGCCCCGCCGGCCTGCGGCATACGGGGAGTCGAGGCTCTTGACGACGATGCCCTCGTGGCCGGCAGCCAGCGCTTTCGTCGAGACTCCTTGCGCCACAGCCGGATCCGCGGTCACCTCACCCGGCATCCGATAGCCACCGACCACCCGGGACAGGACCTCGAGGCGCTCGGACAGGGGCCGGTCGAGGAGGTCCTCACCATCGACGTGGAGGACGTCGAAGAACCACGGCTGGAGAAGCACGGCGCGCGGTGCTTCGGCACCGAAGCGGGACATCGTGTCCTGGAAGGGCCGGGGCGCCCCGTCCTCGTCGAGGGACAGGGTCTCGCCGTCGAGGATGACGTCGTGCACCGGGAGGCCCCGGACCACGTCGACGACCTCCGGCACCCGGCGGGTCACGTCGGCGAGGTTGCGGGTGAAGACCGTGACCTCGTCGCCGCGGCGGTGGACCTGGATGCGCGCCCCGTCGAGCTTGAACTCCACGGACGCGCGACCGGTGACCGCCAGTGCGGAGGCGGGGTCGGCGGCCGTGGAGGCGAGCATGGGCTGAACCGGTCTGCCGACGACGAGTCCGACCGCCTCGAGGTCCTCCACCGTCCCGGTGAGCGCCAGCCGAGCGGTCTCGCCGAGGTCGCCGGACAGCATCACCGCCCGGCGCACTGCCGCAACCTGCGCGTCAGCCGCGGCGGCGATCGCGTCCACCAGCACGCCCTCGAGCGCGCCGGTCCGCATCTCCCCCAGTAGCACTCGACCGATGAAGTCCTGCTCCTGGACGGTGGCTCGGGACGTCGTCGAACGCAGCTCACCGGCCCGCGCCGCCGTCGACCCGGCTCCGGAGACGACGAGGAGCCGGTCGAGAAGGGCGTCGACATCGGCCACCGTCAGGGACGGGGCCCCGGCCGGCTCTCCCATCGCCGCTGACAGCGCGCGCCAGCCCACGCCCACCCGACCCTGCCGCGCCCTTCCCACGAGGAAGCCCACTGACGGGGCGATCTCGTCCGGCTCCAGCTGCCGCAACAGCCCCGCGAGCACCGACACCTTGGCGAGGCGCGACCGGGTCGAGGCGGCAGAGGCCGCGGCGTCGACGACCACCTGCAGGAGCATGGGCGCCAGTCTGGCACCCGCCCGTGGCACGGCATACGCCCCGCTCGGCGTCCCCCGGGCTCCGTCCGCATCGACGTGGCACCATCGAGCCATGCACGTCACCCAGCTGCGGATCTACCCCGTCAAGTCGCTCGGGGGCGCCCCCGTCGACGAGGCGCTGGTCGAGCCGTGGGGGCTCGCCGGCGACCGGCGCTGGGGACTGGTCGACGAGGCCGGCGACAGGGTGACCGCTCGGGAGGTCCACGGGCTGCTCGCACTGCGGGCGAACGTCCTCGACGACGAGACGATCCGGATCACCGCTCCCAGCGGGGACAGCATCCTCGTCGACACCCCGCTCGGCCTCGGTCCGGTGCCGGTCAGCCTCTCCCGGCAGGTTTACGCGGCGCCTGCCGACGAGGACGTCAACCAGTGGCTGAGCGAGCTGGTCGGGCGTCGGGTGCGACTCGTGTGGCAGGAGGACCCGACCGTTCGGTCGATCTCCGGCGCCCGGGGCGGTATGCCGGGTGACTCGCTCTCGCTCGCCGATGACGGACCGCTCCTGCTCACCTCCGAGGCCTCGTTGGTGCAGCTGAACGCGTGGGTTGCCGAGGACGTCGACGAGCCCGACGTGCCCGACCTCGACCCGGACGACCTCAGCGACGGCCCGGCCCGGGTCACGGGTCCCGGGCGACTGAGCATGCTGCGCTTCCGCCCGAACGTCGTCATCGACGGCGAGCAGCCCTTCGCCGAGGACACGTGGCCGACGGTCCGGATCGGCGATGTCGACTTCCGGACGACGATGGTGTGCGACCGGTGCGTCATGACGACCGTCGACCCGGTGACCCTGGTCGGCGGCAAGGAGCCGATCCGCACCCTCGCCCGTCACCGGCGCTGGGACCGCAAGACGTGGTTCGGGAGCCGGCTCGTCGCGCTCGGCGAGGGGTCGCTCCGGGTGGGCGACGAGGTCACTCCGGGCCGGCTGCCGGTATGAAGGGTAAAGAAATGGCAAATGTCCTGACAGTCCCGCGCAGGCGGAATACGGTCTGACCACCCCTCCTGGTTGCCCTGTGACAGCGGGCCGCCCATCGGCCACCGGCCTTCGGGTCCGCGGCCCACCCTCACGAGAGCTGTGCATCACCTTCCCCTCAAAGGGGCTGTGTCATGACGGATGTCGCCACCGGGTTCCTGCAGTCGGTGACCGCCTTCGGGGCCACCCGGCTGGGCCGCGCCTCGTCGACCACGTTCAAGGACACCGGCTCGCTGATGAGCTCGCTCTCGGACGGCGTGTCCGCGAGCAACAAGACGAAGTTCGACCAGCTCAAGGCCGACATCGAGGCCGACGTCGCCCTGGTCAAACCCATTGTCAAGGCGATCGAGAAGCAGACCGCGCTCATCGCCAAGATGGCTGGCGAGTCCATCACCGACGCCAACACGGCCGACTTCGCCGCAGCCGAGGCCGGGCGCGTTGCGGTCCGCATCGGGACCGCACTGCTCGCCATCGACGAGGCCGTCAGCATCATCGCCACCGAGCTGGCCAAGGACACCAACGGCGTCGTCAACACGGTGACACACGACAACCTCATGGCGATCTGGAACCCCTGGGTCCAGCCGTTCAAGGACCTCGGGGACGGGGCCGGCAAACTCGTCGACTCTGTCGGCCACCAGGTCCTCGGCATCGACAACACCGCTCACGGCCTGGCCGACGTGATCAGCTTCGACCGGGACAACTTCCGGCTCGCCGCGAAGCTGCTGGGCACGGGGGAACGCAACTTCGGCGTCCTGCGGCTCGACGAGAGCTCGCTCGAGGCCTTCCTCGGGTTCAAGCGTCGGCAGTTCGTCGGTCCGTCGGAGGCCCAGAAGCTCGACCTCGTCGAACGGGACGGCACGTGGTGGCGGGCCGACGAGGCGGTCTTCGGGCTGCGGATCTTCACGACGATCCGCCCCGGGCTGCAGAACGACCCGCTGCTCAAGAAGATCATGCCCAGCTCGACCGACCCGTCGACCATCAAGCCGACGGCGATCACCCTCGACTCGGTCGACGGCCTCTACCTCGGGGACGGGCAGGGTTCGGGCAACGAGAAGCTGGTGCTGCCGATCCAGTTCAACTTCCCGGGGGTCGAGATCCGCGAGGTCGCGCTGGGCATCGTCCGCAACCCGGCCCGGGAGGTCACCGGTCTCGAGGTGACGACGGTCATCGCGGCAAAGCTCAGCGACGCGGTCGGCCTCCAGGTCGGTGGCGCCGGCGCGACCATCGCCCTCGACGGGCCGCCCACCAACGCGGCGATGTTCCCCATGGCGGTCTCGCCGCGATGGCCGGACGCGATCGGGCTGCGGGTCAAGGCCGGTCCGATCAAGGGCGGCGGCTACCTCGAGCGCAAGGTCCGCACCTATGGCACCGGCGCCGACAAGCGTGAGCTCGTCGAGTTCGGCGGCGTCATCCAGCTCGAGATCCTCAAGGTGGGTGTCTATGCCATCGGCATCCTCAGCCCGGACCCGTTCTCCCTCGTCCTCGTCATGGGCGTGCGCTTCCCGACGGCGATCGAGCTGAGCTTCGGCTTCACCTTCAACGGGGTCGGCGGAATCCTGGCGATCAACCGCACCATCGACACCACCGAGCTCATCAAGGGGATGAAGACGCACATCCTCGACCGGCTCCTCTTCCCGGACGACCCGGTGGCGGAGGCGCCAAAGCTGCTCGACCAACTGGCCCACGTCTTCCCGCCGAAGGCCGGTGGGTTCGTCGTCGGGCCGATCGTCGAGCTCGGGTGGGGCTCCCAAGCCAAGATCGTCGAGGCCAAGCTCGGAGTGGTCCTCGCCCTGCCGGACCCGATGATCATCATCCTCGGCGCGGTCCGGGTGCGGGCCCCGTCCAAGGTCACGCCCCTCACCGACTTCCGTTGTGAGGTCTACGGCGAGATCTCCGCGGAACGCCTCCTGATCATCGCTTCCCTGCGTGACTCGAAGATCGCCGGCATCACGGTCTCCGGCGACCTCGGCCTGCTCATCCAGTGGGGCGGCGGTGGCGACTTCGCGCTCTCGGTGGGCGGGTTCAACCCCCGCTACAAAGCGATCCCACCAGCACTCGCGTCGCTCGAGCGGCTGACCATCGACCTGTCGCCACCGGCTGTCGTCAAGATCATCATCAAGGCCTACTTCGCGGTGACGGCGGGAGCCGTCATGGCCGGGGTGCGCGGCGACCTCAACGCTGACGTCGGTGTCGCGAGCGCCCATGCCTGGCTCCAGCTCGACATGATCTTCTACTGGGTCCCCCGGTTCGGGTTCGCCATCGACCTCGATCTGGGCATCTCGATCGAGGTCTTCGGCTGCAGCTTCGCCGAGATAAGCTTCAAGGGTGTCCTCGAGGGCACGACGCCGTGGAAGGTCGAGGGCACCGCGACGGTCGACGTGTGGTTCCTGCCCACCTTCCACTTCCACCTCGGGCCGGTCACCTGGGGCGAGCCCCCGCCCTCGGTCGAGTCGTCGAAGAGCCCGTTGGCCCTGGTCGCCGAGGCGCTCGGCGAGAAGGAGTCGTGGAAGGCGGTCATGCCGCTCGACGGGGACCTGCTCGTGAGCCTCGGGAACGCGGAGGTCGACGGGCTCGTCGCGCACCCGCTGGCCGCGCTCGAGGTGACCCAGTCGCGGGTCCCGCTCGAGACCCACATCGACCGGATCGGGTCAGCCGGTGTCACCGCGAACCGGGTCAACCTCGGGCTGGCCACGACCAGCGCCGGCCCCGTCGGTGCCGTCTCGACGGTGACCGCCCCGTTCGCTCCCGGCCAGTTCCTCCAGCTCGAGGGCGAGGCCCTCCTGGGTCGCTCCGGTTTCGACGACCTGCCGAGCGGCTGCCGTGTCTCTGCGGCCACGACACCGGTGTCCGGGGCGGCGATCCACGACGAGATCACCTGGCACACCTACTTCCGCGACGACCCACCCCTGCTCGACCAGACGTTCAGCCCAGCGATGTTCACCGAGGTCATCGTCGGCCACTCCCTCGTCGGACGGGCTCTTGCCGACCGCGAGAACCCCTACGTCCCCCGGACGGAGAAGGTCAACCCGCACCTCGAGGGCAAGGTCTCCATCCTTCCCGCCGGCACGTCGTCCATCCGCACCGTCGACGACGGCGGCCTCGTCCTGGCCGATCTCGGCCTGCTCAACGCCACGGAGGCCGCCCGGGTCTCCCAGGCCGTCAATGCCAGTGGTGCCGGACGGCTCACGGCCGTAGCCGTAGGAGGGATGTGATGGCT
>JAABUW010001384.1_pt1 | contig 41102 bp, 34 predicted proteins | sample 5560081 | NCBI WGS metagenome assembly JAABUW01 (sample SAMN10711882, study PRJNA513363) | rock metagenome | isolation source: Antarctica rocks | place: Antarctica: Victoria Land, Knobhead sud | reverse complement strand
CTCATCTTCCAGCCCTTCCTCTCAGCCACCTCCTGAACTCGTTTATTGATGATTTCATCTGCTTCCGTAACCCCACCGCTCATAGCAACACTGATCTTCGACCTGGCAGACTCGACTCCCCATGGCTTTGCCAGCAAACCTGAGAACAAAGGCCCCCATGGGATCAAACCCACACCAGTCTCGTTACAGAACTTGTTCATCTCCCTCTCCTCCTCTCTGTAACATAGATTGTACCGGTTCTGCATGCTCACGAATTTCGTCCAGCCATTCTTCTCAGCAATAAATTGCATGCGGGCAAATTGGTATGTCCGCATGGAGCTTGCACCAATGTAGTGGACTTTGCCGGCTTGGACGAGGTCGTGAAGCGCTTTCATGGTCTCTTCCGGAGGAACCGAGGCGTCGTATCTGTGGATTTGGAGTAGGTCGATATAGTCTGTTCCGAGACGCTTGAGCGAGGCATCGACGGCTTTGAGAATCGCGCCGCGTGATAGACCTACCCGGCCCGAAATGATCAGCTCAAGCACCTTTGGGACGACACTTCATATCGACACAGAGCTACTCACCGCCTTGGTTGACATAGTCTTTGCTCTTTTCCATCTGCGCCTCAAACGGCCAGTTGAAAATGCCCGGTTCCTCTGGGACCGTTCCAAAGCACTTGGCCAAAATGGTAAGCTTGTGTCGGGGTATCTCGAACCTTCTGATCGCTTTCCCAATGATCTCCTCGTTTATGCCGTTGGAATAGACGTTGGCGGTATCCCAGGTTGAGAGGCCTATATTGATTCAATTACAGAGTCTTCAGTGTATTTCTACATGTCCTACTTACCTCTGTCCCAGGCGGCTTTCAATAAATCCAACCCTTCGTCTTCCTCCACCACCCAATTCTGCCAGTCCTTACTGCCAATACCCATGGTACCGAGGATTGGCGCGGAGACTCGAAGCCCAGAGGAACCCAGCTGGACATACTCGACTTTGGTGGCATTCATACTGCTTTGCAGCGAGACGGGAACGGGCGGCGCAGGCATTTTCTTGCTGGAGAAAGTTTTCGAATCCAAGGTAAGCGTTCACGAAGTATCGATGTTGTCTACAGCATCCGCATGCGACAAAGCTTTATATAGGCAGAGGAATCCACCTGCGGATCGGGATCGGCTCAATCAACGGACTTATGAAATGAGCTCGTCCTGAGAATTAGCATCTCTTACCATTGGACACCAAGAGTTTGGCGGAGATACACATTTCGAGAGTATTTCCTGACACGGCTAGACCCAGCAAATGTCCCAATGACAAATGCGCAGCGGACTTTACAGCCAGGCCACCCATTTCCGTCATAGGCAACGTTCATGTACGCATGCGAACGTAGGTCGTGGAATTATATGTCAGCGCAGCCTCATTTCAAGCTTAGCACTTGAAGCCACTAACCCGTTCAGTTGATACTCGCGACCAGGCTATCCGTACCCCGCACTTTCGCTCATTCTTAAGCGGTACGGATAATGCAAGGTTGCAATGCTCTTTCAAAGTCCGCAAACTCCATCCAACAAACGACCTATCGTACGTTGAACAACCCTGTCATTCTTGGCTTTGTAATACCCACTGTCGTCGCTCTTATGAGAGCAGAAACCCGATGTGCAATATGCTTCAATTGCCTACAAAAGCACTGCATCCACAAAAGTATCAGCAAAGTCGTGGCTTCGAGCTAGAAAGCCATCATGAAAGTCGTACTCGGCGCGATGTCGTTCGGCCTGAAGAGTATGTGAACCATTGTATCTCTCCTCTGCGTTCGAGAATGCTAATTCTGCTCAAAGGCGTGGCACCGCATTGCCGGGTCACTGATCTCGAGACTGGGAACTCAATCTTGGACGTCTTCCAGAAGCATGGGTAAGTCCATGAATGCGCCTCAACAGTATCACGGCTCATCCAACTAGGCACGCCGAGATCGATACCGCGCGCCGTTACGGGAACGGCACATCGGAGACCATGCTCGGCGAACTGAAATGTCAGGAGCGAGGTCTACTCATAAGCACAAAGTACCTCCCCGCGCTCCATTCGAATCCCGAGACTGCCATACCTGAGGGTTGGAGTACGTCTTTGCTTTCTTCCGCCTCCGCAACGATCGAAATGCTAATGCGCACACACAGACTTCGACCAACGCTACCATCCCGATATGCTCCGCCTAACCCTCCAGAAGTCCCTCGCAGAGCTCCGAATGCACAAGTTGCACGTCTACTATCTTGGCCCTGACCGCTCTGTCCCCCAAAGCGAAATCTTTCGCGGCATCAACGCAGTCCACCAAGAAGGCCTCTTTGCCCAGCTCGGCCTCACCAGTCTCCCCGCATGGGAAGTCGCGCAGATCTGCGAGCTGTGCAATCGCGAGGGATGGGTCAAGCCGTCAGTCTACCAAGGCAAATACAACGCCCTCCATCGCGCCGTAGAGCCTGAGCTCTTCCCTTGTTTGAGGCACTACGGCATCAAATTCTACGCGTTCAATCCTATCGCGGGGGGCTTCCTGGCGGGCGGTGAGTCGCATGAGAGAAACAAAAATGGGAGCTATGGGACCGAGGAGTACTTTGCTGCGTTGGAGCTGCTGGGTCCGGTCATTGAGAAGCATGGGTTGACGCTCCGGGAGTGTGCGCTGAGGTGGTTGGCGCATCATAGCCTGCTTGGCGGGGAGACAGGCGACGCAGTCTTGATGGGTGCGAGTAGTGCGGCGCGTTTGGAGAGCAATCTTGTGGATCTTGAGAAGGGCCCGCTGCCGGACGAGGTCGTCGGGGCGTTGGATAGGGGATGGGAGAGGGTCAGGGGGGTGAGCTGGAAACATTGGTTTTGAGAGTATGACAATGTAGCAATAGAGGCAACATGAGATTTGTGTTGTGACGAATGGGCCCTGTTTTTTTGCGTGTGATTCACAAGTTCTGGCAGTACGGCTGCAAAAGTATTGATTATACATCAATGTAACACGGCGCAGCATTCGTGTCCCGAATCCCAGTGCTTCAGACCTCGACGCGCTATGAGCCAGTATCAGAAGTACCTGCGCCAACTGTAGACGATCTCTTTCGAGGCGGAAGACCTTCGGATCCAGCGCCCAGAGATATGTAGATAGTAAAGAGGGCCCTTGCAAGCCATTGTAACGAATTGTACATATACTTGGGTTCCATACCCCAGATCAAAGCGTGCTCATCGCAGAAGAGACCGTGGCAAACCACGGCCTCTTGTCAGACATAGATCAGAGCTTCAAAAGTGCTGGAAATGTCTCGAACTTGTTTTGTCGATACTATTAGGCACTGGAAGTATGAACAAACATCGTAGAATAATCTGGTATCAGTCTTTTCACAGGCTCGAGTAGCTATTGAGTCTCACACAGCGAGGATTGCTTTTTTTTTTCTGATATCACGTCCGGTATCTCATGAATCATTTCGGATGTACTACATACCCTAGGTAGGTAAGGTAGCTGACAGCGGCACGCTTTACCTAATCGGGAAACTCGCGTCAATCCCCTCATCGCCAAGTCACGTGAGTCGAAAACCCAGCCCTACGAGCCCTTGATCGGCCCGAGTCGTCTATCTACGCTACCGGCTACCTATCTTATCTCGACCGAATCACTAGAATAGCAATGTGTCTTGCGCGTGCGGTGCCAGGCCAACATTTGGATCGAGGGCCCGAGGTGGCTTCCCGGGTGGCTGAGAACGACTTTATGAGGCCGATTGGTATGTAACAATCCAATCCCTTCGAGTACCTTACACGAACAGCCTTTGTCTGCGGACAATCGTGGAAGAGTTTACGGAATAGAGAGCGGCCGATCGACAGGCTTGTCAGTCGAATGAGAGACTTTTCAATCTCCGCTAGAGCAAGGCTCTGCGGGGAAACCAACTGCATAAAGTACATATCGCGGAACTGACCTTCCCAATCGGGTAAGTGGGGTCACTAGCCCCATCGACCTCACGGATTCTCTCGCTCCTCGCTGGATCAAGACAATCGCTTCCCCCGGCCCTTCATACGGACAATGGATTGCAAGAATCTGCACATTGCAGTCGGTGAAGAACCCAATGGTGAGGTGGCGGTCAGTACCTGCCTAGGTGGGCCTCGTCCCATACCACTACCGAGGTGTTGTCTGCAAGGCTATGCTGCAAGGAGCAAGGCACCGCAGCAGTAGCTTCGTGTGAAGCTGCTGTCAACGTCTGCGCAGCCGTCATGGCATTGATGGACCGTTCTTTTTTGGAGCTGTCCCTCGGGTGGTTGTGTGTTGAGCATCCACATATAAGTAGCTTACCTCGCCCTCATGCTCGATTCCTTTTCCTGCAGATATCCTTCCAACAACATAGTATCCAACCAATCATTTCACTATGCTTTTTCCAATCGTCAAGTCTGCCTCGCTGGCCTTGAGCTTGTCTGCTGTTGTTGGCGCATTCCCTCAATTTGACTCCAAAACACTCCCAAAGCTTGACCCAAGAGGGCTTCCGGCAGATGTTACTGGCTACAAGACGATTCACTCACCCAGCGGTACAGCCGTTCGTTACAAGGAGCCTGGCAAGGCTGGTGTTTGTGAGACTACCAAAGGCGTCAACTCATACTCTGGTTACGTTGATCTTGCGCCAGACGCACACACGTTCTTTTGGTTCTTCGAAGCAAGACATGACCCTGCAAACAAGCCTCTTACTCTGTGGTTGAACGGCGGTCCTGGCAGCGACTCGCTGATTGGACTCTTTCAGGGTATGTGTTACCGACTCTGCATGACCGCTTCGCACAGTAGCGTTGTCTTATCGGCATGGCTAAACTGTTGTAGAACTTGGCCCCTGCAACGTCACTCAGAACCTCACAACTGAAGTGAACCCGTACTCATGGAGCGAAAAGTCGAACATGCTGTTCCTTTCGCAACCCCTGGGTACTGGATTTTCATACCAGCAAGAGGCGCCGGGTAGCATCAATCCCTTTACGGGAGAGGATGAGAACTCCACCTTTGGCCCAGTTGATGGCCGTTATCCTGTTGCTGATGCCTCCATTCTTGACACCACTGAACTTGCTGCTGTTGCGGCGTGGCATGTCCTCCAAGCTTTCTTGACTGCTCTTCCTTCGTTAGACAACAGGGTCGAGGGCAAGGGAAAGATGGAGAAGACTTTCAACCTGTGGACCGAGTCGTACGGCGGTCATTACGGCCCTGCTTTCTACGACTACTTCTATATGCAGAACCAGGGAATTACCAACGGTACCGCCAAAGGCGTCAAGCTCAACTTTGATACCCTTGGCATAATCAACGGTATCATTGACGAAGCAATTCAAGCTCCATACTACCCAGAGTTCGCGGTCCACAACACTTATGGAATACAAGCCGTCAATCAGACTGTATACGAGTACATGAAATTTGCCTGCTTCATGACCAACGGCTGCCTTGACCAGGTCGACTACTGCCGGCAAGCCAATCGGTCCACCGCCGTCGGCAAAGATATTTGCGCTGAAGCCACCAACATGTGCCGTGACAACGTCGAAGGGCCCTACTACTCCTACGGAGGCCGCGGTGTCTACGATATCCGTCACCCATACAACGATCCCACCCCATACCGATACTTTGTCGACTTTCTCAACACCGCAGGCGCTCAGCAGGCCATTGGGGTCAACCTTAACTACACCGAGTCTTACGCCGCCATTTCCTACGCCTTCCAGGCCACAGGCGACTTTGTCTACCCGATCTACAAAACTGACCTCGAGCAAATCCTTGGCAACGGCGTTCGCGTCGCCCTTGTTTACGGAGACGCAGATTACATCTGCAATTGGTTCGGCGGCCAAGCCGTCTCGCTCGCCCTCAAATACGCCCACACCAAGGAATTCAACGCCGCCGGCTACACCCCCTTTGTCGTCGACGGCACCGAATACGGCGAAGTCCGTCAGTACGGCCAGCTCTCCTTTTTGCGCATGTACGAGGCCGGCCACGAAGTCCCTTTTTACCAGCCCGTGGGCTCACTCGCTGCCTTTGATCGTGTCATCAACCATGAGATTTTGTCGGATGGGTCCAAGCCGTTGACGGGCACGTACTCGACAAATGGGACCGCGAATGCGACGCATACGGAGCCGTTTGTGCCGCTGCCGAGCACGACTGCGCCGGCGGTGGCGACGGGGGCGACGGGGGGGAATTCGACGGAGCAGCAGACTACTAGTGCGATATATTAGGGAGTTTGTAGATAATGGGGATGGGATTAACAGTTAGGATATAATGAATCAAGTCGTTTTTACATGGAAATCCCAACTGTAGCCTGTGTTTCGTCCGTCCGTAAACTTGATAAATATCCGTGCCTGATACGACTCTCACTCAGTTGCTATATTCACATTCTAGCTACAGCAATCATAAGACAACACGGTCCGGTCCACAAGTCATTGCAAGCAACAAGACCAGAAAAGTCTTGTTTCATATTCCGGCTCAAGCCCACCGTGTGAATTCCCCATTTCTTTCTCGTCTTGAACGGCACATCGATCTGTTGCATGGCTTTTTGAGCTGTTTCTTCTTCTTCTTCTTCTTCTTCTTCTTGATGATAATCCCCCCCCCCCCCCGCGAGGATGGGTAGGTAGGTAAGCTATTCGATGCTTTCATATTCACGAACTTGCATCATCATGAATCTAAAGAAAACTTCTTTTCTTCTTCTTTTTCTTCTTTTCTTTCTTACTCTTTTTCTTTCAGTAAAATCCTCAATATTTATATCAATCAACCAATCACAAGCATCGAGATATTTTGATCTTTTTCCCCAAATGGAATTTTCTTTGAATAGCTAAGATTGGCATGACTGCGCTTCTTTTCTTTTCTTTTCTTTTCTTTTCTTTCTTCAGGGTCATTTTGTATAAATTCATCGAGTTTCTTGCCTGGTGAGATCTGTCGTGTTCGTGGGGTTTCTTTTTTTTTGCTGGGGATGAGTGATTCAATTTTTTGAAGCTGGGAATTGTGTGGGTTTTTTTAGAGGGGTGTGGTGGTGGTGAAATGAGAGAAGGAGGTTTTGAGGTGGGAGGGGGGGGGGGGAGAGGATGATTGGAAAAGCGGTGGAAGGGGGTTGTGAGGTTTATAGGTGGGCTGTTTGGGTCTACTGTAGCTAGGGGGGTTTCCTGAGCGAGGGCGCGGCGGGGAGGAGGTTTTGAGGTGAGATGCAGTGGTAAAGAGAAGGAGAGAAGAAAGATACTTAACGAAATTCAAGGATGCGAGTGTGACGATGAAGAAGAATGATTGCAAGAGCGAAGAGGTGAAGAATTGAATGAGAGAGAAAAGCCCGAAATCGAAAAACCTTCGATCGTCGAGCATGCAAACGCGGCTGGCTGGTTAGTGTGCGAAAGGCGATTTTTATAAAAAGCGGGAAATTGAACGAATTGTAATTGTAATTGTAATTCATACACCCTTGTGACATCGGTTTAGGCTCGACTCATGAGAAACTCTATGCTATTTATATCGAGTGAACAAAACCCTCTGAGGGAGAAAACCACTCGCCGTTCATACGACTGCTTCGCGCAGCCGAAACAATAAGATTGACACTGTGTTATCAAGTAATGAATCTATAGCTTCTATTCAGCGCGTGACGCTCAAGTAAACTCTTGATGAGTGTCTGTGTTGTTCAATTATGACGCATCGTCTTTGCTCTGCTCTTCATTGACGATATTCTATACAACGATGTTTCGATTCGATTCTCGATTTGAAGATGAAAGACGTTTTCTTTGCATTCGTGATGCTCATGATTGTAACATATGTAGAGCTGCGTTCTCTTACTCAATGATTGTTATTTATTGAGCAGAGAAATATGTGATGAAAGAGAGATGCACACGATGAAAAGATAGAGTGTGATTGTATTGAATAACTCTTTTCTTCTCTTGATTTGACTTATGTCACGTAGACGTTGAATGAATTGTTAGTATAAATGTGCAATCACAATTGTTTGATGTTTGACTCTGATCAATAAAAGAGAATGCATTCTGATCGTTCTTTTGAGCTTTTGATTTTTCATGTAGATAGATGAATGACTTGACATCAAGTAAAGAAGATGAGTTCAAGCTTTCTCAATATATCAGCGTGATCAATGAGTCACTACTTCTTCAAACACTGTAATCATGATTCTCAATACTTGAAATGACTATTCTATTTGATATCTTTTCATCAATTACTTGATGATACTGTTAATGTGATGAAGATGTTTCAGTATATTGACATGATTAACAAGTCATCATCTCTTCAATCACTTGCAGTCACAACTCTCAGACTGCATCTGAATTATTTAATCACTAATGATATCTTTTCATCTCTTACTGACATTGACATGTCATTACTCTTCTTTGTAGATTGATTGTGACTGTTAAAAGAGAATGTTGTCACGTAAGTAAAAACTTTGCATGATGACTTTTCTGATCATGCAACATTTTAACATCATTTGAACTGCGTTGAATTGAAATCTCTTGATTCTTCTGACTTCTATTTGAACATAAAATAGAATCAAAAGATTTATAGTCAATGTTAAAGATCAGCATAAAGCGAGTCATATGAGTGTCATTTAACTAATAAATAAATGCTAAGAAAGAAAAGTATTTACAGAAAAGAACTCAATTCTTATATGTGTATTTCTCAGCTCTGTGCTAAACTTGATTGAGTTGATGTCTTACACATATGATGCAGAGTTTCAATGATATCATCTTTAGATCAGATTCTCACTAGACTTGATTAGAATGAAATCAGACAAAGACTAAATGAAGAATAGACAAAAACTAGAATTGTAACATTACTCTCTCTTCTTGACTATTCATGTTTGCATGAATGTTGTTTCTTAATGCGCTTTTCTTGAATATCTGATATGAAATTCATCAATCATCTCTTGAGCATTCATAAACTTGTTGTTGTCAACGTTATATCAGTTGAGATCGTTGTCATAACTCTTTCATTTGACTTGATATTGAAGTCATCTTCGATATCATCGAAAGTTCAATATATCGTCGATTTTTCATTCATCTTCATCGTTTATCACTATTGATTTCGAAAGTTCATTCTTTTGATCAGACAGAGAATCATCAACGACAGAACGAAGAAGTTCTGAATAAAATACATCATGTATATGCATAGTCTCTGATAGTTTCAACTTATAAAATGAGTCAACAAAATCTGTGATCTGAAAAGAGTTGAGCATCTTGTCATTCAATTTCTTGAAGAATCTCGCTGTAATGATGTTTCGTTCATTCAAAAACATCTTTGATTCAATCTTGTAATTGATCTTCTTTCTATGCTTATTAACTTGATTCATCATTTGTTTTCATGTTTTGATCAGAGCTTCGCGAGCGAAGATCAGTGTCTTATTCATGTGATTGAATATATCTTCAACTTGAGCAATTTGCAAACGTTCGCGAATGCTTTCATACTCAATGATGTCAAGATCAAAGCTCATACGAGAGTGAAAGTTCTTGTTCATGAAGAAGAAAATCAAGAAGATGACTGAAGATAAGATGTTATTATCAACAAACTCGATCATGAGTAGTCACTTAAATTAGTCGTTCTGCATATATGAACAGAAGAAACGAAGATATCGCTCAACATTCTGATTGACTTGTTCACTTTGATCATTGATCTGAGAGTGATAGATGATGAACAATCGAAGAGAAATGCTCAGTCGTTTGCAAAGAAACTTTCAAAGAATGAAGATGAACTGAGAATCTCGATCGAATACAATGAAGCTTGATAAATCATGAGTTCAATATACTCATTGAAGCAACATTTCAGCTGTCTTTTCGACTGTGATATCTTCATCATTAATGATGCAAGAAATATAATGTCTTTCTTTCAACAATCTGCAAATGACAGTCAGAATAACGTTGTAATTGTACGAATTAAGTAGATTGATAATAAAGTTCATGACTATGTTTTATCATCGCTGTTCAGATATAAATAAAGATTGAAGCAAGTCATTTGATTTATCTCTTGATGTCTTTGAACGTTGATATACGTAGCAGTTTCAAATATATCGATTCATCGTTTTTCGCATAGAAGATCAATAGTAATTTCGCTTTATGATCTTCACTGTTCTAAGAATTTCAGAATGATCAATCAACGATTGATTATGTATCTCACGAATCAGATTCATTTGTAGAAGTTCGTTGAATGAAACTCATAGCTGACTATCATGAAACAAGATTTCATTCTGAGTTCAACAATTCTTCAATTTGATATCTTCATATTGTGCTTCGTCTCTTGCTATTGCTTCGCGAAGTAACATACAATTCTCGTCGATTTCATTTGCGTCAAGAACTTGTTTATAAATTGATTGATCATTATTCTTCTTTAAATCAGCAATCTTCATTCAATTCAATGTCAGAATAGTAGTTCTTTGATATCAAACACGTTCATCGTTGAGATCTCTAGACACGAAGTCAGCTCAACGAGTTAATGCATTGATTTTAATGTTCTGTTTGTCAGATCGATACATTATCTTGAAGTTGAAGTCAGCTAGCTTCTGAACTCAACGCATTTATTATTGACTCAGCTTCTTGTCTTTCATCAATGAAGTGAGCGCTTGATGATCAATGAACATCTTGATAAAAATGTCAATCAACTTCAGTTCAAGTCATCAGTGTTCAAAAGCTCAAATTATGATCAGCAGTTTCTTATCATATATTTCATAGTTGCATTCAGCAGAAAACATGTTCTTGCTATAGAAGACAATTGAATGTAGAACATCTTCATCATTATATTGAGACAGAACTTCATCGTTGACATAGTTGAATGAGTTAATTTCAAGAATGAAATCGCGAATCTAATCAAAGTGACGAAGTATAAAAGTCTCAGTTATACATCTCTTCATGTGGTTGAATGCAGTTTGACAGACTTCATTTCATTCAAATATGATCTTCTTTTGAGTGAGTCAAATCATTGAACGAACAATCTTTGAAAAGTTCTTGATGAAGCGTTGATATAAATTGCAGAAATCAATGAAGAACTGCATTTGAGTGAGATTATTGAGTGTAGATCAATCAACGACTGCTTGCATCTTTCGTGAATTCATCTTAAGTCTCTCGATTAACATCAAAAGTTCTAAAAAGATGATTTTCTGAACATGAAACTTGCATTTATCAATGTCTATCTGTAGATCAGCTTCTTGTAGTCTATTCAAGATCAGTCGTACATGTTGCTTGTGTTTCTTCAAGATCTTGCTGTAAATGATAATGTCATCTAGATAAATCTGACAAAACTGATGTAAATATTTGAACAATACGTCGTTCATATAATGTTAATAAAACGTTGATTTGTTGATTAATTTGAAGAGCATTACATGATATTTGTATGAGTCGAAGAAGATAATAAAGATAGTCAAATCTTCGCTACCTGAGTGCATGCATAGCTTGTTGAACGCGACAATGATGTTCAATCAAGTCAGATACTTGCTTTTCTGTATATGAGTGAGAATCTCATCTATCAATGACAAAGAGTAGTGATTTCGTTTGATCAAAGCATTGAGCTTTCTGTAATCGACGCAGAAACGCAGACTTTCGTCTTTCTTTTCAGTGAACAAGATGAGTGAGACATATGATGTGAAGCTGAAGAAAATGAATTCTTTGTTCAGATGTTTGATCAAATACTTCTTTATCTTCTGAAGCTTGTGATTAAACATCTGATATAGTCTGCTTCGTGAAAGCATTTCTTCATCGATCAACTTAATTTTGTGATCATAGAAATGATGCAATGATAACTGATTAATCATTGCTCGATCAAAGATGTCTAGATAGTTGTGATATTCAGAGAAAAGCTTGATCTTGACTTGCTTAAGAGCTTCAGTGTGAGAAAGCTCATGCAGATTCACTTCTTCAGACTTGTTTTCAACTGTAGTTATGAGTCGATCGATTTTCAAGATGATAACAGCAAAGATCTTGATGTCTGATCGTTTGACTAACATTCTATATGTCGCTGTTTCTATCATTGCTATGTTCGTTGAACCTGACGTTGATTTAAAAATTTTAACGTTAGTTAAAGTTGCGTCACGCGATTTTAACTGTTTGATTAGTTTAACTGACTTCTCATTGAACTGACTGAAAGAGAGTGATTTCAGACTGAATTGAGAGATAGTGAAAAATCTCTTCAGTATATGAGTAGAAGTCAAACTTTTCTGCTTCGTAGTTATTTTGTTGCTTGTGAGTAGAACAATCGATTTCAAATTGAGAGTGAAATTCGAAAATCGAAGAAAATCGATTCGCATATCAATTACTAGGTCGATTTTGTTCATTCAGGTTTTTTCAAAAATCATTTGATGTTGATTTAATCAAGTGATCAACATAGAAGCTGTGTCAATCGTATGATCTTGAACAGTCAGATTCAAATAAATGACATGAGTAATGAGTTTCTTAGCATAGTGATCGTTGAATTCTCGAATTGACTTCGCTTTGATCAAAGTTAGAGACTCAATTTGCAACTGATCACAAACAATCTGCGCAATCACTTCATCAATAAATAAATAGTCAGCAGCTTCGATGTCTATCAATGACTTCAATGAGTAACTAATTTCATTGCTAGAAAGTACACATTCAGTAGTCAAAGATTCAGAAGCAAAAGAATCATCTGACATGCTTGTTGTTGAAGAAATTAACATCTCTTTCATTGCGTCTTTGATGAAAGTCTCTAGTTTTTTGCCTCACTATCTTTGAAAGAAGACATTTTCTCATTCTTCTTATTCTTTGAAATGACAATTTCATGTAGATGAAGAGTGAATGCATAAGATGCAGAAGTGTTAATCTTGTTTTGAGAGCAATTCTTGAACAAATGATTCGAGATCTTGCAAGTATAGCAGATGATAGACAATCTTGCTGACTCAAAGATAGAAGAGAAAGTAAACTTAACATAATTGATTATCAAAATCATCACTGACAATGAAGTAACAGCACATTTATCAGATACAACAGTGACTTTGACAGTGACAGTGCAAAGCTGACTGCGTAACTGATAGTTGACTCACTGTTTATTATTCACATCTTGAAGAAAGATCTTGAGATGATGAAGTGAAGCGAAGTTTTTGAAACATACTGACAGAGCATTCTGCAAGTGATTGTTGATCTTATTCTGAAGATCGTTCATCAGAATGCAATCATCGTAGTTTAGATAGTTGAATAGCTTCATAAAGTTGAAGTAGAAGACATTGAAGAACTTGTCTGTTTATCTCAGAGCATTGTACTTGCAACGACACTTTCAATTTTTATTCAGTTCATCGTATATTTCTTTCAGATGCTCAAATAGCTCGTAGATTGAGATGTAAGAATGCGAAGCATCATAATGACATCAAGCAAAGATATTGTTACGAGCGTACCAAGGCTGAATAGAACTAGTCAGTGCCTTTAGCTCAGATTTGACTCAGTCTCTATTTTCTTTCATCAACATCTCTTTGTTCAACATCATCTTTCTTTCTACATCACATTCTACTCGTGTCACAAACACATTTTCTTCGAGCTTAACGCAGTCTCTGAATATTACTTAAATAGAAGCTCTTGTACTCATCTTCTTCTGTATTCTTAATATTCAGTTATAGCTACCTCTAAAGATCAAGCACTATTCAACCCTGACTTTCGCTGATTGACTCATCTAGACACGATTCTGACATTATATTAAGAATTCGTTAATCACACGATACTGATCTCATTACTCATTCAACATACTCGTCTAGACAGAACGAGTCTAAAGAAATTCATTTACCTGATGATCGACGATAATCGAAAGATAGAACAACACTAGAAGGTTGAATAGAATCAACGACGAGGCTGTTTGAATTGCTAGACTACTTATCGCTCATTAAGTACGCAAAGTTCACTCGATTACGAGAATCACGATAAAAAACCTTCGTGAATTGCTCAAGAATCAAATCGATCGATAGATTCAACGATAAAGAACCTTCGTTGTTTGCTAGAGAATCAATCAAATCAATCAACAAACAAATCTCATCTTCTTTGTTGAAGATTAAACATCATTCTATACGTCTTTCTTCTTCAATCGTCGAGCATCATCATTCGTTCGACCCTCTTTCAAAACAAACCTCATCATGTCTAGTCGTTCGCTCACTGAAGAGCGTTTCAAAGAATTTCGAAATCGTTTCTCTCAAACCTCTGATGCTGATTCATCGAAATCACGAACGAAATCATCAAGTGCTGCATCATTCATTCATGAAGATGACGAATCATTCGCTGAAACAATAATACTCTTCGTGTTCTATGAAACCTGAAAGGCTCGAAGCCTAGTCTTTGATGAAGAAACAGATCGACTCTACGAGTTAGGTAAACAACAAGAAGACGAAATCAAAGAGTTGAAGACTAGACTTCAAGCTAAAGAAAACACTTCTTCTGATTTCACCTACTCTGAGCGTTCTAGATCTCAAAAAATACCTGATTCTTCGCTGTTTACTGATGAAAAGAACTCTACTTGAAAGAACTGGTACGGAAAAATTCAGAATAAACTAGAGATCAACGTCGACCTCTTTTCTAATGAACGAGTCAAATTGAGCTATATACATTCTAGATTATTCGATGACGCAGCTGAGATCATTCAAGCTAGACGCGAACGTGACTGTGTCAATCTCTATAAGATCGTCGACGATCTTTTGAAAGAGCTAGCTCAGTTGTTCAATGATTCAAATAAGAAAGTCAACTTTCGTAGAAAATACTACAACTTGGTTCAAGAATTCAAGAAATTCAGTGAATTCTATACTCAGTTTCAACGTCTATCTTTCTATCTAAACTATCACGAGAAGCAACTGATCATTGATCTGAAAGATAAAATACATCTTCGTCTTCGATTCGTTTGAGTAGATCAACTAGTTCAACCTGATTCTCTAAAAGAAATTCGTTTCTACCTGATTCGTTTGAATAATGATCAGCGAGTCATTCGAGAGATCAAGAACAAGATCAAATGCGTCAATGATCTTTCTAAGACTATCTTTCATAGAGTGACTGTTGTCACTCAGTCAGTCGATCACTTGAAGTCTGATCAGCTAAAGTCGCGCGACGCGGTTTTAACTAGCGTCAAAGAAGCAGACATTCTAGTCGAAAGCTGTTTCATATGTCATAAATCAGGTCATAGCTCTAAAGAGTGTCTCGATCGACCTACTAGAATCAATGCAGTGAACAATGAATATGATCGCTTCGATTTCGATTCGAATTTCGATTCAAAAAACTAGTCACCTCTTCAAAAGTCATCAAAGAGATAGAGATTATATCTTTGTGCAAACTAGACGAAATTCTACCGAAAGAAAATTACTTTGAAAAGTCGTTTCTAATTGATGCTCATCTCATCTTTCAGAATCGATCTTTCAGCCTTCGTTCTCTAATAGACAGTGATTCAGCCGTCTACACGATCATACATTCTAACCTAGTCGATAAAGTATGCGAGAAACTGAGAATTCAACCTATATCACTGGCAAAAGAGAAGCTAATAAGAGGTTATGATGGAAAGATATTTAAGAAGATCATCACTCATAAAATTCTACTCAATCTCATCATCGAAAGTCATAAGAAATTGACTGTATCAATGCTGATAGCTGATATTGATCATCATGAAGTCATATTGAGTAAGCTCTGAATGAACAAAAACGAAATATTATTGAATATGCAAAACGACGTCATTGTTTTTTCGAATCAATTGAATACTTCTATTTCGATTTTTTCGATTTCTTTCAATTCAAAGCACTCAAGTTGATCGCAGTCAACTTTGTCTTCTTCAATCACTCAGACTAAGATCTCTATGATGCTCAAATGACTCGTTCGAGAAGAGTCATTCTCGATTCGAAGCATAGATGCAGCTTCGTTCAAAACGCTGTTGAATCATTCAAAGAAGAACAAGATCGAAGTCTTTGCTCTATTCATGACGAACATCAATAGAAAAATCGCGTACAATACTCAGAACGATTTGAACGCTTTAAACGTCTCTTCAATCGATGAAACGGCTCAGAATTTGAAAGATATTAAAGCAAAGCTGTCATCGAAATATCATGAGTTTCTAGATGTTTTTGATCGAGCTCAATCGAATAAGCTATTCTCTCATTGCTTCTACGATCATAAAATCGAGCTCATCAGTGATTCAACGCTTTCTCGCTGTCGAGTCTATTGAATGTCTTCTGTCAAACTTCTGAAAGTAAAGAAGTACTTAAACGAGAATCTGTTGAAGAAATTCATCACTTCTAGTCAGACTCTCTATTTCTTTCTCGTTCTATTCGCTCTCAAAGCAAATGAAGATCTTCGATTCTGCGTGAACTATCGAAAGCTAAATGTTATTTTTAAAAGAAATAGATATTCTCTATTGCTGATAGACGAGATCATTGGTAAAATAGTGAGTTGCAAGCATCTGACTAGATTGAACATCATATCAGCGTTCAACAAACTTCGAATGCATCTCAATAGCGAGAATTACATCACTTTTATCACTGCTTTAGAAGCATATAAATACAAGATGCTATCATTCAAACTGACTAACAAATCGATCTTCTTTCAGCAATATATGAATGATGTTCTATGAAACTTTCTGAACGACTTTTGCCAAGCCTATCTAGATGACATTCTCATTTATAGCAAAACGAGAAAGAAACATAGAGATCACGTCAAACTAGTATTGAGTCGACTACGCGAAGCTGAACTGCAGGTGAATATTCAAAAGTGCGAATTCGATGTAGAAGAGACTGTCTTTCTAGAAGTCATCGTATCAGAACTAGATCTTCGTATGAATCTCAGCAAAGTGACAGTCATAGTCAGCTGAATCACTTCAACCAACCTAAAAGAAATTCAGAGCTTCGTGAGATTTGTTAACTTCTACCGCCGTTTCATTAAGAACTTCTCGAAGCTAGTCAAACCGTTCACTCAGCTGACAAGAAAGAACACATCTTTTGTTTGAAACAAGATCTGTGTTCAAGCCTTTGACAATCTAAAGAAACAAGTCAGCTCGACCTCAGTACTTCGTCACTTCAATCTCAAACGACAAGCTATTCTGAAGATCGATGCTTCGAACTATGTAAAAGGTGAAATACTATCTCAGTACGATGACGAGAAAGTTCTTCATTCAATGATCTTCTATAGTAAAAGCATGATTCTCGCTGAAATCAATTATCACATCTATGACAAGAAATTGCTAGTCATTATTCGATGCTTCGAACACTGACGACTCGAGCTGAAGTGCACTGAACTATTCATTCAGATATTCATTGATCATCAAGCTTTGAAGATCTTCATGAAAAATAAACAGTTGAGTCGACGACAAGTTAACTATCTGAACATTCTGTCAAAGTTCAACTTTCAGATCATCTTTAGATCAGGCAAAATGAATACTAAAGTCGATGCTCTAACTCGAATGTCTCTAGCGAACGTCTCTGAATCAGCTCAACGACTTGAAGATCATTTTCAGACTATTCTGACCTTCGATAGAGTTGATGTTCTACTCGTTGAACCGAAAGCAAATCTCTATCAGCGAGTGCATATGATCAATCAAATGAATGAGCTCTGCAATGAATATAGACAAGCTATGAACGAGAACAAGCTCAAATTTCATATCACTAAATTGAAGAACTGCGAAATCATTGACAGCGTTCTCTTTAGAAAAGACTTACTGTGAGTTCTCGAGAATATGCATATGAAACTGCTACAAGAAGTGCATGATCAACCTTCAACCTCTCACTTCGACAATAAACGAATCATCGACCTAGTTCAGCGTTTCTACTATTGGTCAGGTCATCGAGCTACTATTCGATGATACATTCAAAACTGTCATGCTTGTCAGCGAAGCAAAGTTTCTAGAAATAGCATCAATGAACTTCATCATTCTCTTTCGATTTCACAGAAACGCTGAAAAGATATAGCTATGAACTTCATCACTGAACTATCTCTGTCAGAAGACTATAACGTCATTTGCACAATCATATGTCGTCTCATCAAAGAACGTCACTATGTTTTCTGTCATTGAGAAGATGATGACATCTCAGTCGAAGAAACGGTTTGAATCATGCTATGAAACGTCTATCGACTGCATGATCTACTCAGTTCTATTGTTTCAAACAGAGACTTTCAATTCATATCGACTATGTGAAAGAGTCTTTGCAAGCGACTGAGAATCACAGCTAGTCTATTCACAGTCTATCATTTGAAGATCGACGATCAGACGAAACGAGTCAATCAAGACGTTGAACGCGAACTTAGAACCTACTGCAATTACATGCAGAACGACTGAATCAAATGAATATCTATGATGAAATTCAGCGACAATTTCAATATCTTCTCAATCATCTCAATGACTTCTTTCTACTTCAATAAAGAATTTCACTTTCGAATGAGTTTCGATTCAGATACGACTGACTACGAAACAACTTGTGAACGACTTGAAGCTAGAAAAGCAGACGATATTGCCATTTGAATGAAAGAGCTACTGAGCTTCGATCGTCAACAATTGAAAAAGACGAAGCTGATCATCGAAGTTCAGATCAATAAACATAGACGAAACGTCATCTATGAAGTAGATGACTGAGTTTGACTATCTTTCAGAAACGTCAAGACAACGAGACTCTGCAAAGATTTGAAAGACAAACAACTAGAATCGTATCAAATCACTGTCAAAGCGAAGATCTTCTATCACCTTCACCTACCAGTCAGCATGAAGCATCTGCATTCGATGTTCAGCTCGAAGCTACTGCAATCGTATTCAGAAGACTCTCTATCAGAACAGCATGCAGAATCTCTCAAACTCATCATTATTGATGACGATGACGATGAACACTGAAAGGTAGATGACATTCTGAACTTCAGATGCTATCAAGGTTGAATACAGTACAAGGTCAAATGAAAAGATCTAGATAAAGACAATGAATGATACTATGTCGATAAAGATGAATTCGATGACTTCGAGAAAGTTTTGAACGAATTTCATGCGCTATACTCAAGAAAGTCACGCTAGTACCGAAATAACTCAATAAGAAAGCAAGCAAACGAGCGACATTCATGCGAACATGAATTTTCGAAGAAGAAGGTAATGTTACGAGCGTATCAAGGCTGAATAGAACTAGTCAGTGTCTCTAGCTCAGATCTGGCTCAGCCTCTATTTTCTTTCATCAACATCTCTTTGTTCAACATCATCTTTCTTTCTACATCACATTCTACTCGTGTCACAAACACATTCCCTTCAAGCTTAGCGCAGTCTCTGAATATTACTTAAATAGAAGCTCTTGTACTCACCTTCTTCTGTATTCTTAATATTCAGTTATAGCTACCTCTAAAGATCAAGCACTATTCAACTCTGACTTTCGCTGATTGACTCATCTAGGCACGATTCTGACAGATATGTTCAGCAGCATCATCTTCTAGTCTAGATATCACATAAACAATACAGATATTCTCATTATTGAAGTGATCGACATTTGTCTGAAGCTTGTCATTCATCTTGACTCTTCAACTATCTCATGTTGATTCATCTTTGTTGATGAATACAGATGAGTTCAAAAACTTGAAAGACTTGTGATGATCATTATTGAATAAAGTGAATGACTTACATTGAGTATGATTCTCGATAGATTGACGAGATAGAAATTTCGTAGAAACTCGAGATTCAGTAGACTGACGAGATTGAAACTGATTCACTGAACGTTGTTTCTTTTTTAGACTCAAGACTTTCTTTCATAGTTCAACGATAGTCTTTTCTTGAGTGTTTATTGTCATTTGATTGATCTTTAACTCATTAAGTCTCTTGATGTGATCGACTTGAACATTGATTCATTGCTCATTGAGTTTCAAAGTCATGTCTCATTAATCTTTTAACTCAATCAGCATCTTGATAATCTCGTCTGACTGATTAATAGCTCATTGACAAAGTTGTTGACTCATGTTGATTTCTCATGAGATAGCGACATTCTGAGATTTCGCTGAAGCATCAAAAGAAATAAGAAAAACTCATTTATTAGCAATGCTTCTAAGCAGACGAGCTGTTCATGACTCAACTGATTCAGAGTTGTGTGTCATTGTGAAAGATTGAAGGTAAAGATAGGTAGATTGTGAGAAGATTGAGTGATTGATTTGATAAATTTGAGTAAATTTGAGTAAATTTGAAGATGTGTTTTGATGAAAGTAATTCAAAGAATTTCTTGCGAATTTTCTGAATGAACGAAGTAGATTATTTCGTATTGTCTACACGTTGATAGCAGAGTAGTTGATTAGCATTTATCTACTGTTAGAAGTCAGCATAGAGCGAGTCATATAAATGTTATTTAACTAATAGATAAATGCTAAGAAAGAAAAGTATCTACAGAAAAGAACTCAATTCTTATATGTGTGTTTCTCAGCTCTGTACTAAACTCGATTGAGTTGACATCTTACACATATGATGCAGAGTTTTAATGATATCATCTCTAGATCAAGTTTTCGCTAGACTCGATTAGAATGAAACCAGGCGAAGACTAAACGAAGAATAGACGAAGACTAAAATTATAACAGTCAACATCATGTACAAATGAATCTCATTGTTGATCAAATTGAATGAATGAGAATGAATAATAATAATAATAATAAATTCATACATTCTTGTGACATCGATTAAATCAACTCATGAGAAACTCTATGCTATTTGTATCAAGTGAACAAAACTCTCTGAGATAATAAATCACTTGCAGTTTATATGATTGCTTCACGCAGTTGAAACAGTGAGTTTTGAAACTATGTATCAAATTTGTTCACGTTGATTGCATGTTAAAGAATGAGTGTTCTAATCACTTTAAATTGCTTTAAGAACTTCATTTTTATTATTATTTTTGCTACTATCATGATTTTAGTCTTGTTAAACTTAATCTTCTAATCTTGTTAGATTTATTCTTACTTTGTCATCTTGACTAGTTTCTATTGAGTCTAACGTTGACTGAGAAACACACATATGTAATCAGCTTCTTTTCTGTAGCTATCTTTCTTTCTTAGCATTTATCTTCTAGTTAAATGACATCTTTATCTGACTCGCTTTAAACAGACTTCTAACATTAGATAAATAATCAACGATGAAACTCATCTGTATGCAATGCTGACTACGAATCTACTGTTTAACTACAGTAAAGTCTAGAGATTATTAAAAGTTTGAATGACATTGAAGCACTGCGTGATGATGAAGCGCTGTGCGTTAATCGTGTGCAAAGTTTTCGCAATTGCACAGACTTTGATAATCTCAATGCATATGCTACAAGCAATTTACATGCAGATGAGAAAGTTAAATAGAACGCAGAACTATGAGAAAAATCACTTATGAAAATCATTCAATTCAGTATCTTGTCATCATGATGATGAGAACTGAGACAGAACACTCTTGCGTTTGATTTGTTGAGAATGATTAGCAGAAAGAACTTGAATCATGAACATTCTTTAAATTTACATGCTAACTATGTATAAATCTTGTTAAGACTGCTTGTCTGTTACTACAACATGAATAATTCACGAGACTCATTAAGTTCAACATGAGCAAACTCAAGAGTCTCATTAATATCGTTTAACAAACATTCAGACACAAACATTTTATATGTAAATGATACACTGATGAGAAGACTTCGTTAAAAGAAGAGAAACACAAGCAAGTTAATAAAGAATGATCAAACTACGCTGTTTGATTAAAAGTGTAGCATATGAACATTTCTGCAAGACATGATCAATCTGCATGAGAGAAATCTCTACAGATAATGCAAAACAGATGAGTTGCACATTTTATCAGCGAAGTGAGCATCTGCAAGACGTGATATACAATGATGATGACTGTCAATCTTGAAAATCTCATTTCTTCACTGAACTCTGACTCTTGAATGTTTTGATGATAGAATCAATCTCTAGTTGAAGACATCATCTGTATAACTCAAGAAAACAATAGCATGTGTTGATGTGATTAAAGAAGAAATCGACTGCAATATGCATGCATATTACAGATGAAACATCTGCAACTCATGCTTAAGAAGTAAACTGTCGAAATTTGAGCAGTGAAAGATCTTGTTCATCTTGAACTGTGAATCTGTCACAAGAAAACTCTTTGAGTAATTTCTTGAGTCTAAGAGAAAAATCAGCATAGAGATCATGCTTTATGTATGTTGCATGCAATGTATATAACATATTTTCGATAGTCAACATCTACATGACACAAGTCAAATCAAGAGAAGAAAAGAATTATTTAATACAATCACACTCTATCTTCTCATCATGCACATCTTTCTTTTATCACACATTTCTTTGCTCAATGAATGATAATCATTAAGCAAGAGAACGCAGTTCTGCGTTACAATCATGAGCATCATGAGTGCAAAGAAATGTTTTTCATCTTTGAATTGAAAATTGAATCAAAACATCGTTGTATAGAATATCATCAATGAAGAGCAAAGCAAAAATGATGCATTACAATAAACAACACAGATACTTGTAAGAGTTTACTTGAGCATCACGCATTGAATAAAAGCTATAAATTCATTATTGATAACACAATGTCAGTTTTATTGTTTTAATGATGTAAAGTTGTTGTGTAGTTGACAAGTGATTTTCTTCTTCAAAGAGTTTTGTTCATTCAATATATATAACATAGTTTCTTTCATGAATTGAATTTAAATTGATATCACAAGAATGTATGAATTTAAATCAAATCAAATCAAATCAAACATTAAATAAATGCTCATCATTTACTACTTTGCTATCAATAAATAAATGATACAAAACAATCTATTCAGTAAGAAAAATTTGCAAGAAATTCTTCAAATTTGCATCATCATCTTAATGTTATAAATCTGCATAGAACGAATCATATGAGTGTATTCTAACTAGAAGTTCAAAGCTGAAGAAGAAAGAAGATGCAACATGTTGTGAATTTTACTCACGAAGACACGTTAGGTCGCTAGCGTGTCAACATCAACTCTATACTAGTTTATGATAGTTTGACACAATCTATGTTAGACTAATTTGAAGTGCATGATTGCAACATTATTCTTTCTCTTCATCTAGCAATGTTCTCATTGCTGCAGTTCAATCAATCTTTCTTAAGTTGATTTCTATCTTGACTTGTTCAAATATTGTTCATGAAAGTCATTTACAATCTTCAAGCATTCTTTGAATTCACTTTTATCGACGTTGTATCAATGTAGATCGACATTGTATTCTTTTCAATTGACATGATATTGTAGTCATTTATCTTGTTCATAGTGTCTGAAGTTCAGTATATTCTTCATCTTTCATTCATCTTCATCGTCAATCACTATAAAGTCAAACGATTTATTTTGTTGTTCATTCAGCGAGTTCTTTGAATCTAGTTGCAGCAGATTTGATGCAAACTCTGAATGTATCTTCATAGTCAATGATAGTTTCAGTTGATAAACATGTTCAATCTTGATCAGAATCTTGAAGAATTCTAGCATTTTATCGTCTAGCTTCTTTAATGATCGTAAGATCATTATGTTTCTAAAATTCAGAAACATCATGTCATCTATCTTGTAAATCATTTTCTTTCAATGCTTGTTAATCTGTTTCTTCATTGTAACTCTGACTCTTGTCAAGACTTGCTTGATCAATGCTAGTGATTATTTCATATGTTCAAATATATTCTTTGCTTTATCTGCTTCAATTCTAGCTTGAGTGATCTCATATTCAATTGAGTTTGAATCAAAGCTCATATAAGAATGAAAACTCTTATTCAGAAAGAACATTGACTGTTCAATTGATGACAAAATAGCATTGTTATTGATGAATTCAATCATGAATAATCAGATGAATCAATCATCTTGCATATATGAGCAGTAGCTTCGTAAATATCATTCTACATTCTGATTCGCTCTTTCTGTCTGATCATTGATTTGAGAATGATAATTGATGAATAGTTTTATCTTGATGTTTAGTCTCAGACATAAAGACTTTCAGACAATTGATATGAATTATGAATCACGATTGAACATTATTGATCTTGATAGTTTATGAGTTCTGAAGACTCATATTAACAGTAGCTTGACTGTTTATTCTGCGAAGATTTCTTCATCATCTGATCAACATGATATATAGTGTCGTTTCTTAAACAATCGATCTATGACTGTCAGAATCGCGTTGCTTTCATCACTTTCTGATAGATTGATAATGAAGTCTAATGATATGTTCTGTCATTGCTGCTTAAGTATAGACAATGACTTCAGCAGTTCATTGATTCAATCTCTCGATGCTTTTGATTTATGATAAACGTAACAGTTTCAAATGTAGCGCTTGATCATCATTCTCATCTTCAATCAGCAATATGATCATCTCAGCAAGTTCAACGTTCAATTCATGTCAGAGTGATCATTGATTAAAAGATCATATGCTTTTCTTATCAATAAAGTGATCATTGACTGAGAAATTCATAGTTTATCATCTTTTCAGAGTACTTCATCAAGTACTTTGCAATTGTCTAAATCAATATCTTGACAAGTCTTTCTGTTCTGTTTCATGACTATTTGAATATCAAAGCACAGTTGATTCATTTGATTTTCAACTATAATTTAATTCTGAATAGAAATCATCTCTTTGATTGAATTTTGATTAGCTTTTGATTTGAGTTTTGAATCTGAGTCAGATTCTGAGTCAGATCTTAATCAGCTTTCTGATCATCTTCTATTAACTGAAGTTCAAATCTGTCTTCTGACAATAGCATTTGATGCTGATATAGCTTACGATCATTATTTGCTTCAACTGACTTGACGTCTGACATTCTGATCAGCGCGTCAACTTTCAGATTCTGTTTTCTCGACTGATATATGATCTTGAAGTTATATTCAGATAACTTCTCAGCTCATTTAACTTGTCATCTGATCAGTTCTTTGATGATTATGAAGTACTTTAAATTCAGGTGATTGATGAAGATTTTGATTGAAATATTCATACATTTCAATTTGAGACATCAATGCTTCAAGCAGCAAATGATGATCAGCAGTTTCTTGTCATAGATTTTGTAGTTGCATTCTGCAAGAATCATGTTCTTGCTATAAAAGATCACTGAATGTAGAATGTCTTTATCATCATACTGAGACAATACTTCGTCGTTGACATAGTTCAAGAAGTCAGTTTTCAGAATAACTTCTCTGATTGAGTTGAAATGCTTCAGAATAAGAACTGTCATCACTTGTTGCTTCAGTTCTTCAAAGATCATCTGACAGATCTCTGTTCATTCAAAGAAATGATCTTTTCAAGTCAGCTTTATCATGAATCAAGTGATCTTTGAAAAGTTCTTTATGAATCGTCGATAAAAATTGCAGAAGTCAATGAAAATCTGCATGTAAATCAACGATCGAGACACTTTTCAGTCTCAAATCACATCTACTTTTCAAGAATTCATTCGCAGATCATTGATGAATATCAATAGTTCAAGAAATGAGATTTTCTGAATCTTGAATTCGCACTTGTCAATGTTTATCTGTAGATTGACTTCACGAAGCTTCTTTAGCACTTCTTTCACATGAGTTCTATGTTCTTTCAATGTTTTACTGTAGATGAGAATATCATTCAAGTATGTCTGACAGAATTTATGCAGACAGTTGAACAACACATCATTGATATAATGCTGAAAGAAAGCAGATTCATTGATCAATTCAAAGAGCATTACTCTATACTTATAAACATTGAAGAAAGTAACAAAAGTAGTTAAATCTTCGCTTTCTGAACTCATGCGCAGTTTATTGAACATGATGATAATGTTGAATTGAGTCAGATACTTACTGTCTTGAATTCAAGCTAGTACTTCATCTATTAAGAGTATTGAATAATGATTTCTTTTGATCAGAGCATTCAGTTTTCAATAGTTCATGCAAAAGCAAAGACTATCATCTTTCTTTTTGATAAACAGTATTGACGAAGCAAAAAAAGCTTTACTGAGTGTGATGAACTTCTTCTTCAAATTCTCTTTTAAATACTTTTTGATCTTTTGCAACTTGTAGCTCAATATGAGATACAATTGACTTCTAGAAAGTTGATTCTCTTCTTCTAATTTAATCTTATGATCGTATAATCAATGCAAGAGCAACTGCGTTATCTTTTCTCTATCAAAAACATTCAGAAAGTCGTGATAAACTATTGAAAGCTTCTTCTTCAGTTCATTTAATGATATGACAAAGATCATTTCATTCAGTTTCGCGAAATCTTTGACTGAGCTAAGTGCTTTGTTGATTTCACTAATGATCAAGAAGAAGATCTTGATCTTCTTATTCTTGACTAAAGTTCAATACACAGCGACTTCTGTTACGATTCTAGCTACGCATCTTCGTTGATGACTATGTTGATGACTATGTTGATGACTATTCTGAGAGCTATCGTCAATCGCTCGTCGCTAAAGCATAGACTTGTTTTGAAGTCAACTCTATTCAGAGTTAGCTTATGTTCTTCTGAGTCATATAGATAGTTGACTCTTCTCTTCTAGATACTTTTCTTTCTTAGCATTTATATACTCGTTATCTTACACTCATATGACTCGCTCTATGCTGATCTCTAACATTATATAAATGCTTCTTCGTTACAGACGAAGTGAAATAATCTGCATCGACTTCTGAGTGTTTCTGTTGACTCTTCAATTCATTATTGACATTTGATCTAGTCAACTTGCAATCGTCAGCAGCACTCATCTCTCTTTTCTTGTGAGCTGATTCAGCGAGAATAAACAAAAGATTTGAACTCATGCGCTGATCAGCGAGTATAAACAAACGATCGAAATCATTCAACTAGATCAAAGATCAGCGAATTAATCGTTCATTCAGATTCGCAAGAAATTCTTCGAATTTGTTAAACAATCAAACGAAATCAGTCTATGACTGCGTGAAGTCTCTATCTCAAAGAGCAATCAAAGAGATCAGTCAAGAACTGCGTGAAGTCTCTATCTCAATGAGCAAATCTCAACAGTGAGTCTGCTTCAATGACACTCATCATCAATGCAATGACTCATTTACTCTCATCGCTCTACTCATCAGTGAATCGATTCGCCTACTCGTTCATGTGCAACTAGTGAGTCTGCTATAATAACATGATAATGTTTTCAACAACAAGCAAATCTTTGAGCTTGTTTTTATATCAAAACTCTCAGTGAGTCTGCTTCAATGACATCGTCAATGCAATGATCTTCTCATTGCTCTATCTATCAGTGAATCGATTCGTCTATCAGTTCACGTGCAACTAGTGAGTCTGCTTCAATGACATTTATTCTCAATGCAATAATCTATCTTCTCATCACTCTATTCATCAGTGAATCTGATCATACGTTCATGTGCAACTAGTGAGTCTGCTACAATGACGAGCTCAAAGTCGATCTCTTCAATGAGCAAGTCAATCAGTGAGTCTGCTTCAATGACATTGTCAATGCAATGATTTATCTTCTCATCATTCTACTCATCAGTGAATCGATTCGCCTACTCGTTCATGTGCAACTAGTGAGTCTGCTACAATGACACTGTCAATGCAATGATTTATCTTCTCATCATTCTACCTATCAGTGAATCGATCTGTCAACTCGTTTGCATGCAACTAGTGAGTCTGCTTCAATGACACTTCTACCTTGCATAGTGAGTCTGCTACAATAGGCATTTCGATTCTACACAAGACTAAGAAAATACATTCATGCAAACATGAATCATTGAAGAAAGAAAGTAATGTTACGATTCTAGCTACGCATCTTTGTTGATGACTATGTTGATGACTATGTTGATGACTATTCTGAGAACTATCGTCAATCGCTCGTTGCTAGAGCATAGACTTGTTTTGAAGTCAACTCTATTCAGAGTTAGCTTATGTTCTTCTGAGTCATATAGATAGTCAACTCTTCTCTTCTAGATACTTTTCTTTCTTAGCATTTATATACTCATTATCTTACACTCATATGACTCACTTTATGCTGATTGTTAACAACTTCGATCATGACAATATTGACAAATTTCTTTGTCTTAATTGACTGAAAAAGACGAAGTTGATTGAGATCAACTTGAGTGCTTTGCTTTGCTATGAGAGCAGATTCAATGAATCGAGCAGATTCAATGAATCTATTCACTGATTTCTGATTCATGAATCTCTTCAAGATGATCATTGATGTAACAATCAAGTTCAAGTTCTTTCGTTTCATTTTGCAAATCTCATTTGATTTAAATCTGTGAAATGCTGATTGACTGCTTACTTTCAAAACAACAGATTTCAATGTTCAAATCTTCAATGATGATATTAATTGATCATTCACAAAATCTATCAACATTTGATTTCTTTTCAATCAGAGATTTTCAATGATTATCTTGTGCTGATCTAGACAAGTTATCAATAGAAACATCATTTCATTCTTGTGTTTTTGTATCATGATCAATGTATACAGAGCATGTGTAATCAACTTTCAATCAGAAATTTCATCATACAATTGAATTGACTTTGATTTTGACAGTGATATTGACTGAATATCAAAGCGTTCACATAGCTTTGACATCAAAGATTCATCAATGAAAGTCATGTCAATGACTTCAGTATTTATCAGAGCGAGAAACCTGAATATCTTTTCTAGACTACTTAAGATGATGTCAACAGTGAACAACTTGAAATCAAATGAATCATCAGACATGTTGATGAAGCAAGATATGAGTATATCGCTCTCAGTCACTACTTTGATGAAGACAGATCGTTTTTCGAATTCGCTGCAATTTCGTGCATCTGAGCTGACTTAAAACAGTTGCATGCTCTATGTTTTAACTTCTTGCATTTGAAGCAGAGTTCTTTTTTAAACAACTTCTCTCTAGCAGAATTGACGTTCGATATTCTGAGTTTCTTTCATGCAGAGATTGAAGCTGAGATCGCAGTCGTAATCGTCGTCAAGATGCTAGTGATAAAGTGAGTGACTTAAGTTGTTGATGTCTTGAGAGCTGATCGAGCATTCAATTTCGTCAATCGAACGTCAACTTGCATGCAGATGTCAATAAATTTATTCAAATTCATAGTTTGTTCATTGATCATGACTTGCTGAAGATTTGAGCTAATCTTATGCTGAAGATTATCTAGTAGAGTTTCGTTATTGTATTCTAGTTTCGCATTAAGTCTCTGAAATTTCATTCAAAATTCATGAAAGAAGATCTTGTTTTGATACAGCTTCAAGAACTGTCGTTGAGTCGTGTGATGTCAATTGAGATCATCATACATTTTATTTATGATTGACAGTATCTCTTCTGCTTCAAGAAATGAGTTCGTGATCATGTTTTTCATTCTGAGTGCTATGTGTTTGATCATCGTTTCACTGACTCAACTTTTCACATATGCAATCTTCATTTCTTCGATAGAAAAATGATTCTTGTTCATCTTCAGCTTGTTTCGCATTCAAGACAATTAATTATTCACATTCTGTTTTGAATCTTCAAACAAAGACGAGTCAGATAGCTTGATTGACTTTGAGAATCGATCTTTCAAAATCAAAGTGCTTAGTCGACTTGATGTTGCTTCTAGATAATGTATAATCACGTTTTTTTTCTTCATCTCTTTTTGTAAACACGTTCAAACAGCGTTCAACGTTATCTGCGTAGCTTTCAACTTGATGTTGATAGCTTTCAATTCAATGTTGATCTTGTTGATGTCATTCAACATCTGAATCATGTCATTGTAAGTCTCGATTTCAATGTCATGCTGTTAATACATGTACTTGATAAAGACAATGAGATCATCTGCTTCATGAGTGCTTATTTAAGCATTCAGTTCAGTGCTGATGCTGATCTTGATCATTTTGTGATTAAAGAGCAACGTGTTCATGTTCTCTTCTTCTGTATTCAACAACGCATTCGTGTTTTCTTCTTCTGATGCTGTTCAATTCTGTGATAGAAGTGATTCTCTTTCAGCATTTCAAAGTTTATAGTGAGCAATGCTCACTGATTCTGATTCTAATTCTGTGCTTCTAGTCATTGTGTGAATAGAAAATTGCTGGTCGAAATTTAATTGAAATTTCTGATTTCAGTTCTAAAACAATGCGTTCATGTTCTTCTGTTCTTCTGTTCTGATGATGAACTCAGTAAAAAGTTAATCTAAAGCAACATGTTCATGTTCTTCTGTTCTGTTCTAGAAATTTCTTGATTTCTAATGAGTTTTCTGAGCTCGATTTTCGAGTTTCAATTCTGATTCAAGTTTAAGTGATGTAGCTTGTTTTTATATCATCTACACATTGATAGCAAGATTGATAAGCTTTGAACTAATATTATGAATCTGCATAAAGCGAATCATATGAATGTATTCTAACTAGAAGTTCAAAGCTGAAGAAGAAAAAAAATGCAACACGTCGTAAGTTTTACTCACAAAGACACGCTAGATCGCTAGCGTGTCAACATCAGCTCTATACTAGTCTATAATAGTCTGACATGATCTATGTTAAACTAACTTGAAGTGCATGATTGCAACATTTAGATTGCAAGAGATTCTTCAATTCTACATTTATTTTCATCATTCTATTTGCAAGAAATTCTTTGAATAAAGCACTCAATTATTATTTGAAATTCACAAGAAATTCTTTGAATTTTCACTCATCAAAAAACATCAATTCAAAACATCAATCTTTCATCTATTTTTATCTCAACAACTTTTATCTTCTCTCATCATGACATGCAACGTTGAGTCAGTTGAGCTTTGAACAACTCGTCTGCTTAGAAGCACTGTCAATAAAAGAGTTTCACTTCTACTCATCAATGCTTCAGTTGAAGCTGAAAAAGCTGTCATTTCATGAAACATAAACATTGAAGAACAACTGTTTCATTGAGTCAGCAATCAACTTGACAAAGTCATCAATATGCTGAATGAGTTTTGAAGTTAGTGAGACTTAACTTTACAACTCAATAAACATTGACTTCTTGTACAAGATGATCACAAAAAGAAAGCGAAACAACTAGAAGTCACTTTTGATAAAAACAATGAACTAGAGAAAAAGATCAATCAGTTACAAGATGAGTGATTGAACTTCAGAGTGAAGCAACGTCAAGCTGATCAATTTATGTCTCGTCAAGATACTCAGTCAGCTGAGCAACAAGTCAATCAGAAAGAAGCTTCTACGATCTCAGTTTTGATTCATCACTCTGAAGTTGAACGAAGCTTGACTTTCAAAGCTCACTTTCAACAAGAATCTTCTACTCTATCTGTTAACAAAAACGAGAATGATCATCACAAGTTCATCAAGCTTTCGAATTCACTCATCTTCATTGAAACAGATGATTCTACCTGAAAGACATGAAACATCAAAATAGCTGACAAGCTTGATGTCAATGCAAATCATTATTCTACTGAAAAGATTTGTATTGTTTATGTGATTTTCAGACTAGAAGATGATGCTGATCAGCAAATTTATGCAAAACATCATGTTGATGCTTTCTCACTTTATCAATCACTATCAAAGCTACTGAAACATCTGAAAGAAATTTATGAAGATCAAAATCTGATTTGAAAGTGTTGTTGTAAATACATTGCTCTGAAGCAACTCAACAAGCTCTTCAGCTCTTTCTATTCAAAATTTATGTCACGATTCTAGTCTTGTCAGACTCAGTCTTCTAATCTTGTCAGATTTATTCTCGCTTCGTCATCTTGACTAGTCTCTATTGAGTCTAGCATTGACTGAGAAACACACATATGTAGTCAGCTTCTTTTCTGTAGCTATCTTTCTTTCTTAGCATTTATCTTCTAGTTAAATGACACTTTTATCTGACTCGCTTTAGACAGGTTTCTAACATTAGATAAATGCTCATCAACTACTCTGCTATCAATGAATAAATGATACAAAACAATCTATTCAGTAAGAAAAATTTGCAAGAAATTCTTCAAATTTGCATCATCATTTTAAATTGCAAAAGATTCTTCAATTCTACATCTTTTTTCATCATTTTATTTGCAAGAAATTCTTCGAATAAAGCATTCAATTATTACCTGAAATTCACAAGAGATTCTTTGAATTTTCACTCATCAAAAAACATCAATTCAAAACATCAATTTCTCATCTATTCTTATCTCAACAACTTCTATCTTCTCTCATCATGACACATGATGTTGAGTCAGTTGAGTTTTGAACAACTCGTCTGCTTAAAAGCACTGTCAATAGAAGAGTTTCACTTCTATTCATTAATGCTTCAGTTGAAGCTGAGAAAGTTGTCATTTTATGAAACATAAACATCGAAGAACAACTGTTTCATTGAGTCAGCAATCAATTCAACGAAGTCATCAATATGCTGAATGAGCTTCGAAGTCAGCGAGACTTGACTTTACAACTCAATGAACACTGACTTCTTGTACAAGACGATCACAAAAAGAAAGCGAAACAACTAGAAGTCACTTTTAATAAAAATGATGAGCTAGAGAAAAAGATCAATCAGCTACAAGATGAGCGATTGAACTTCAGAGTGAAACAACATCAAGCTGATCAATTTATGTCTCGTCAAGATACTCAGTCAGCTGAGCAACAAGTCAATCAGAAAGTTGAATGAAGCTTGACTTTCAAAGCTCACTCTCAACTAGAATCTTCTACTCTATCTAATAATGAAAATAAAAATGATCATCACAAGTTCATTAAGCTTTCAAATTCACTTATCTTCATTGAAACAGATGATTCTACCTGAAAGACATGAAACATCAAAATAGCTGACAAGCTCAATGTCAACGTGAATCATTACTCTACTGAAAAGATTCATATTGTCTATGTGATTTTCAGACTAGAAGATGATGCTGATCAGCAAATTTATGCAAAGCATCGTGTTGATGCTTTCTCATTCTATCAATCACTATCAGAGCTACTGAAACATCTGAAAGAAATTTACAAAGATCAGAATTTAATTTGAAAGTGTCATTGCAAATACGTCATTCTGAAGCAGCTCAACAAGCTCTTTAGCTCTTTTTATTCAGAATTCACTAAAATATTCAGCTTTCTGAACTACAATGATATCACTTTGATGAATGACATTCAGAATAAAATCAACAATTGTCTTCAGAATGCATTGTCAGTTTGCCTCATAAAGTTTAGCTCGCTTAATAAGCTTAAAATCTTTCTTCAAGATGTGAATAACAAACAACAAGTCAATTATCAGCTACGTGATGAGCAATGAACAGTCAAATCAATAGCAGCTTTGAAAAAATGTTTTGTTTCTTCGTTGACATCAACTTCAGTCTTGACTACTAGCTATGTTCAATTCATTACTTTTTCCATTCTTGAATCTGAATGATCAAGAATGTCAATCATCTGCTTCAACTGCAAAGTATCAAATCATCTTTCAAAGAACTGCTCTCAGCTGAAGACTAGTACTTCAACATCTTGTGCATTTATTTCTTATCTCAATAAGATCATCATGTCAAAAAAAGAGAAGAAATTATTTACAGAGAAATCGAAGAATGAGGCAAAAAACTAGTGACTTTCATCAAAGACATGATGAAAGATGTGTTAATTTCTTCAACAATGAGCAGCTCAAACAATCTCTTTGTCTCGAAATCTTTGACTACTGAATGTGTACTATTTAGCAATGAAATTAGTTACTCATTAAAGTCATTGATTGACACTGAAGCAGCTGACTATTCGTTCATTGATAAATTAATCGCGCAGAATGTTTGTGATCATTTGCAAATTGAATCTTTATCTTTAATCAAGCTCAAATCAATAAGAGAATTCGATGATCATTATGCAAAAAAGCTCATTACTCATGTAATTTATCTGAATCTAACTGTTCAAGATCATATGAAACATTTCGTTTCTATGCTGATTACTTGATTAAATCAACATCAGATGATTCTTGAAAAAACATGAATAAACAAGATCAAAGTGACTATTGATATGAAAGACGATCGCCTTCAATTTTCTAGTTTCGAAGCTCACATCAAAGCTTCTATCAAAGCTCATTCAACTGTTCTTTCAAGCAAGAAAATCGCGATAGAACAGAAGAGTTCAACCTCTATTCAAATACTAAAGAGATCTATCTCTTCTGTTGTCACTCGACTCAGCGAGAAGTCATCTTCATTCAATAGAATCGTGAAATCATCTAATTCAGTCAACTTCGCTTCGCATTTCAATTCAATAAACATAGCAATGATAAAGACTGCAGCATATAAATCACTAGTCAAATGATCGAATGTGACTACTTTCGCGATCACTGTCACGAAAATCGATCGACTTCTAAAAACAGTTATGAATAAACTTAAAGATGTAAATCTACAAGAGCTTTCACATGAAGAGATCTTGAAAGAAGTCAAAACTAAGCTTTCTTTGAAATATCATGACTATCTAGACATGTTTGATCGAGCAATGACTGATCAACTATTTTCTCATTGCTTCTACAATCATAAAATTGAGTTGATCAATGAGAGAACATCTTCTTGAAGTCATCTCTATCATATGTCTGATTACAAGCTTTAAAAGATGAAGAATTACCTGATCAAGCATCTGAATAAAGACTTCATATCTTCTAGCTCAGCTTCATATGCTTCGCTCATACTATTCATCGAAAAGAAAGACGATAGCTTGCATTTCTGTGTAGACTACAGAAAGCTCAATGCTTTGATCAAACGAAATCGCTATCTCTTATTGCTAATAGACGAAACTCTCGCTTGTATTCAAGATAGCAAGTATCTGACTTGATTAAACATCATTGTCATCTTCAACAAACTGCATATGCATTCAAGCAGCGAAGATTTGACTATCTTTATCACCTCTTTTGATTTCTACAAATATCACGTAATGTCTTTTGAATTAATCAACAACTCGACTTTCTATCAACATTATATAAACGATGTGCTATTTAACTATCTTCATCAGTTTTGTCAAATCTATCTAGATGATATTATCATCTACAGCAAAACACTGAAGAAATATAAGCGACATGTATGATTAGTTCTACATAGACTATGAGAGACTGATCTTCAGATGAATATAAACAAATGCAAGTTTCATGTTCAGAAGATCTTCTTTCTGAGACTATTACTATTCATTGAAGAACTAAAGATGAATTTTAGAAAAGTATAAACAGTAGTCGAATGATCTACTTTGTTAGAAGTCGATCTAGAGCGAGTCATAGAAATGTCATTTAACTAATAGATAAATGCTAAGAAAGAAAAGTATGTACAGAAAAGAACTCAATTCTTATATGTGTGTTTCTCAGTTCTGTGCTAGATTCAATTAGAATGAAATCAGGCAAAGACTAGACAAAGACTAGAATCATAACATTACTTTCTCTTCTTGACTATTCATGTTCGCATGAATGTTGTTTCTTAGTGCGCTTTTCTTGAATATCTGATATGAAATTCATCAACCATCTTCTGAGCGTTCATAAACTCGTCGTCATCAGCGTTATACCAGTTGAGATTGTTGTCATAGCTCTTTCATTTGACTCGATATTAAAGTCATCTTTGATATCATCAAGAGTTCAATATATCATCGATTTTTCATTCGTCTTCATCGTTTATCACTATTGATTTCGAAGATTCATTCTTTTGATCAGACAGAGAGTCATCAACAACAGAATGAAGAAGCTCTGAATGAAATACATTATGTATATGCATAGTCTTTGATAGTTTCAACTTATAGAATGAGTCAACAGAGTCTGTAATCTGAAAAGAATCAAGCATCTTGTCATTCAATTTCTTGAAGAATCTCGCTGTAACGATGTTTCGTTCATTCAGAAACATCTTTGATTCGATCTTGTAATTGATCTTCTTTCTATGCTTGTTAGCTTGATTCATCATTTGTTTTCGTGTTTTGATCAGAGCTTCGCAAGCGAAGATCAGTGTCTTATTTATGTGATTGAATATATCTTCGACTCAAGCAATCTGCAGACGTTCGCGAATGCTTTCATACTCGATGATGTCGAGGTTGAAGCTCATATGAGGGTGAAAGCTCTTGTTCATGAAGAAGAGAGTCAAGAAGATGACTGAAGACAAGACGTTATTGTTGACAAACTTGATCATAAGTAGTCACTTGAATCAGTCATTCTGCATGTATGAACAGAAGAAATGAAGATATCGCTCGACATTCTGATTGACTCATTCGCTTTGACCGTTGATTTGAGAGTGATAGACAATGAACAATCGAAGAGAAATGCTCAGTCGTTTGCAAAGAAACTTTCAAAGAATGAAGATGAACTGAGAATCTTGATCGAATACAATGAAGCTTGATAAATCATGAGTTTGATATACTCATTAAAGCAACATTTCAGCTGTCTTTTTGACTGTGATATCTTCATCATCAATGATGCAAGAAATATAATGTCTTTCTTTTAACAATTTGCAGATGACAGTCAGAATAGCGTTGTAGTTGTATGAATCAGATAGATTGATAATGAAGTTCATGACTATGTTCTGTCATCGCTGTTCAGATATAGATAGAGGTTGAAGCAAGCTGTTTGATTTATCTCTTGATGTCTTTGAACGTTGACATACGTAGCAGTTTCAAATATATTGATTCATCGTTTTTCGCATAGAAGATCAATAGTAATTTCGCTTTATGATCTTCACTGTTCTAAGAATTTCAGAATGATCAATCGATGATTGATCATGTATCTCACGAATCAGATTCATTTGTAGAAGTTCGTTGAACGAAACTCATAGCTGACTATCATGAAACAAGATTTCATTCTGAGTTCAACAATTCTTCAATTTAATATCTTCATATTGTGCTTCGTCTCTTGCTATTGCTTCGCGAAGTAGCATACAATTCTCGTCGATTTCATTCACGTCAAGAACTTGTTTATAAATTGATTGATCATTATTCTTCTTTAGATCAATGATCTTCATTTAATTTAATGTCAGAATAGTAGTTCTTTGATATTGAACGCGTTCATCGTTGAGATCTCTAGGCACAAAGTCAGCTCAACAAGTTAATGCATCGATCTTAATGTTCTGTTTGTCAGATCGATACATTATCTTGAAGTTGAAGTCAGCTAGCTTCTGAACTCAGCGCATCTGTCATTGACTCAGCTTCTTGTCTTTCATCAATGAGGTGAGCGCTTGATGATCAATGAACATCTTGATAGAAATGTCAATCAGCTTCAGTTCAAGTCATCAATGTTCAAAAGCTTAAATTATGATCAGCAGTTTCTTATCGTATATCTCGTAGTTGCATTCAGCAGAAAACATGTTCTTGCTATAGAAGATAATTGAATGTAGAACATCTTCGTTATCATATTGAGACAGAACTTCATCGTTGACGTAGTTGAATGAGTTAATTTCAAGAATGAAATTGCAAGTCTGATCAAAGTGACGAAGTATAAAAGTCTCAGTCATACGTCTCTTCATGTGATTGAATGCAGTTTGACAGACTTCATTTCATTCAAATATGATCTTCTTTTGAGTGAGTTGAATCATTGAACGAACAATCTTTGAAAAGTTCTTGATGAAGTGTCGATAGAAATTGCAGAAGTCAATGAAGAACTGCATCTGAGTGAGATTATTGAGTGTAGTTCATTTAACGACTGCTTGCATCTTTCGTGAATTCATCTTAAGTCTCTCGATTGACATCAAAAGTTCTAAAAAGATGGTTTTCTGAACATGAAACTTGCATTTATTGATGTCTATTCGTAGATCAGCTTCTCGTAATCTATTTAAAATCAATCGTACATGTCACTTGTGTTTCTTCAAGATCTTGCTGTAAATGATAATGTCATCTAGATAGATCTGACAAAACTGATGTAAATATTTGAATAATACGTCGTTCATATAATGTTGATAGAACGTTGATTCGTTGATTAATTTGAAGAGCATTACATGATATTTGTATGAGTTGAAAAAGGTAATAAAGATAGTTAAATCTTCGCTATCTGAATGCATGTGTAGCTTGTTGAACGCGACAATAATGTTTAATTGAGTCAGATACTTGCTTTCTTGTATATGAGCAAAAGTCTCGTCTATCAATGACAAAGAGTAGCGATCTTGTTTAATCAAAGCATTGAGCTTTCTGTAATCAACGCAGAAACGCAGACTTTCGTCTTTCTTTTCAGTGAACAAGATGAGCGAGACGTATGATGCAAAGCTGAAGAAAATGAATTCTTTGTTCAGATGTTTGATCAAATACTTCTTTATCTTCTGAAGCTTGTGATTAAACATCTGATATAGTCTGCTTCGCAAGAACATTTCTTCATCGATCAACTCAATTTTGTGATCATAGAAACAATGCAATGATAGCTGATCGATCATTGCTCGATTGAAGACATCTAGATAGTCATGATATTCAGAGAAAAGCTTGATCTTGACTTGCTCGAGAGCTTTAGCGTGAAAAAGCTCATGCAGATTCACTTCTTCAGACTTGTTTTCAACTGTAGTTATGAGTCAATCGATTTTCAAGATGATAACAGCAAAGATCTTGATGTCTGATCATTTGACTAACATTCTATATGTCGTTGTCTTTATCATTGCTATGTTTGTTGAATCTGACGTTGATTTAGAGATTTTGACGTTAGTTAAAGTCGCGTCACGCGATTTTAACTGTTTGATTAGTTTAACTGACTTCTCATTGAACTGATTGAAAGAGAGTGATTTCAGACTGAGTTAAAAGATAGTGAAAGATCTCTTCAGTATATGAGTAGAAGTCAAACTCTTCTGCTTTGTAGTTGTCTTATTGCTTGTGAGTAGAACAATTGATTTTGAATTGAGAATGAAATTCGAAAATCGAAGAAAATCGATTTGCATATCAATTACTAGATCGATTTTGTTCATTCAGGTTTTTTCAAGAATTATTTAATGTTGATCTAATTGAGTGATCAACATAGAAGCTGTGTCAATTGTATGATCTTGAACAGTCAGATTCAAATAAATGGCATAAGTAATGAGTTTCTTAGCATAGTGATCGTCGAATTCTCGAATTGACTTCGCTTTGATCAAAGTCAAAGACTTGATTTGCAACTGATCATAAACAATCTGCGCAATCACTTTATCAATGAATGAATAGTCAGCAGCTTCGATGTTTATCAATGACTTCAATGAGTAACTAATTTCATTGCTAGAAAGTACACATTCAGTAATCAAAGATTCAGAAGCAAAAGAGTCATTTGACATGCTTGTCATTGAAGAAATTAACATCTCTTTCATCGCGTCTTTGATGAAAGTCTCTAGTTTTTTGCCTCGTTATCTTTGAAAGAAGACATTTTCTCATTCTTCTTATTCTTCGAAATGATGATTTCATGTAGACGAAAGATGAATGCACAAGATGCAGAAGTATTAATCTTGTTCTGAGAGCAATTCTTGAACAAATGACTCAAGATCTTGCAAGTATAGCAGATGATAGATGATTTTGCTGACTCAAAGATAGAAGAAAGAGTAGACTTAACATAATCAATTATTGAAGTCATCATTGACAATGAAGTAGCAATGCATTTATCAGATACGACAGTGACTTTGACAGTGACAGTGCGAAGCTGACTGCGTAACTGATAGTTAACTCGCTGTTTATTATTCACATCTTGAAGAAAGATCTTGAGACAATGAAGTGAAGCGAAGTCTTTGAAACATACTGACAGAGCATTCTACAAGCAATTGTTGATTTTATTCTGAAGATCATTCATCAGAGTGCAATCATCGTAGTCTAGATAGCTGAATAGCTTCATAAAGTCAAAGTAGAAAACGTTGAAGAGCTTGTCTGTTTGTTTCAGAGCGTTGTACTCACGACGACACTTTCAATTTCTATTCAGTTCATCGTATATTTCTTTCAGATGCTCAAATAGCTTGTAGATCAAGATGTAAGAATGCGAAGCGTCATGACAACATCAAGCGAAGATATGTTCAGCAGCATCATCTTCTAGTCTAGATATCACATAAACAATACAGATATTCTCATTATCAAAGTGATCGACATTTGTCTGAAGCTTGTCGTTCATCTTGATTCTTCAGCTATTTCATGTTGATTCATCTTCATCAATGAATACAGATGAGTTTGAAAACTTGAAAGACTTGTGATGATCATTATCAAATAAAGTGAACAACTTACGTCAAGTATGATTCTCGATAAATTAACGAGATAAAGATTTCATAGAAACTCGAGATTCAGTAGACTGACGAGATTGAGACTGATTCACTGAACGCTGTCTCTTTTTTAGACTCAAGACTTTCTCTCGTAGTTTGACAATAGTCTCTTCTTAAGTGTTTATTGTCATTTGATTGATTTCTAGCTCATTAAGTCTCTTGATGTGATCAACTTAAACATTGATTCATTGCTCATTGAGTTTCAAAGTCATGTCTCGTTGATCTCTTAACTCAATCAGCATCTTGATGATCTCGTCTGACTGATCGATAGCTCATTGACGAAGTTGTTGACTCATGTTGATGTTTCATGAAGTAACGACATTCTGAGATTTCGCTGAAGCATCGAAAGAAATAAGAAAAACTCATTTATTAGCAATGCTTTTAAACAGATGAGCTGTTCGTGATTCAACTGATTCAGAGTCGCGTGTTATTGTGAGAAATTGAAGATAAAGATAGGTAAATTTGAGTAAATTTGAAGATGTGTTTTGATGAAAGTAATTCAAAGAATTTCTTGCGAATTTTCTGAATGAACGAAGTAGATTATTTCGTATCATCTACACGTTGATAGCAAAGTAGTTGATTAGCATTTATCTACTGTTAGAGATTGATCTAGAGCGAGTCATAGAAGTGTCATTTAACTAATAGATAAATGCTAAGAAAGAAAAGTATTTACAGAAAAGAACTCGATTCTTATATGTGTGTTTCTCAGCTCTGTGCTAGGCTCGATTAGAATGAAACCAGGCGAAAACTAGACGAAGACTAGAATCGTAACATACTTCTACAAATCTCACTCAAATGCAGTTCTTCGTTGACTTCTGCAATTTCTATTAACGTTTTATAAAGAACTTTTCGAAGATTGTTCATTTTCTGATTCAACTAACTCAAAAAGAGATAATATTTGAATGAGATTAAGCTTGTCAAACGATCTTTGATCATATGAAGAAATGAATGACTGAAGCTTCTATTCTTCGTCATTTTGATCAGAATAAAGAAACTATTCTTGAAACAGACTCATTCAACTACGTCAACAATGACATACTTTCTCAGTATAATGACGAAGAAACATTGCATTCAATGATTTACTACAGCAAGAATCTGAGTCTCGCTGAGTGCAATTACAAGATCTATGACAAGAAACTACTAGCAATCATTCATGTCTTCAAGCATTGACAATCTGAGCTGAAATTGACTGA
>JAABUW010001376.1_pt1 | contig 41233 bp, 52 predicted proteins | sample 5560081 | NCBI WGS metagenome assembly JAABUW01 (sample SAMN10711882, study PRJNA513363) | rock metagenome | isolation source: Antarctica rocks | place: Antarctica: Victoria Land, Knobhead sud | reverse complement strand
AAGGTAACTCGTAGACGTATCTTGCCCTTAACCGCTATTATATAGTCTCGCCTTGACTCGTATGCAACCTTGCCAGCCCTGTTAGACCACCCTGCTCCTGTATCCCATGACAATATTGTACCGTTTGCTCACGTTACCCCATTAAGCGTGTTTATTACAGGTCTTGAGGCATTCTTCTGATTGGTCGGAAATCCCTGAACCTTTGCCACCCGTTCTGTTTACAAACCGCCTGCAAGGTATAGAAGTCCATACGAAATGGAGATATGTCAACCCCGTTCTTGATACCACACCTCTAGTCCTAGTCTAAAGTCCACCTCATTGGGTCACAGCCCGAGACACTCCGTGTTCCAGCTAGTCTGTGGCACTCCCCGAGCCGATCCGTCCTCCGTGACAGGATCCGTGACACACAGTTGACAAGGTTCGCGCCGAGCCGACCACAGATCCACGGATCAAGTTGAGATACTTTCAGTATTCGCCGCTCTTCCCTCCTGATGCATAACAAGCTGTTGATAGTGAAGTCAAAGAGTTGTCATCTTCCAAGACACCCTGGGCAGCTGAACAGAATGACACCACCAGGTTATGATGGGCTTCAGCCAGTTCCAAGCTGAATATTGTACCTTTTGTTCAGTGGTATCACGTTACCCATTAAGCGGGTTTATTACAGCCACCTACTGTATTTGCTATCTCTACCTCCATGATGCCGCCGCTCTACTGTATCCAAGAGCTTGTAAGGTACGTGCTAGCATGCTCAGATCTCCCTACTCTCGTCCATGCTCATAACCGGATTCATGAACCACCCTCCATTAGCTTTCTCGTCCTGACATCGTGTGTGAATTGACTTGACATGTACTCGTCCACTGTGTGCGCGTTGTTGAAGCCAGAGGAGCCCAGGAAATAGAAATGGAGCGAATCCGTAGATATTCTGCGTAAGATTGACATAACACCTCGTGTCACCGTTCTACTGACCCATCAGCTTCGTTCACGTAGTCTGGATGAAGAAGAAACGCCGGTAGGAACGGTCGGTGCCACTTGAATCTCTCGTTTGGGTTCGAGTGCGTCGCCTCTTTGCCTCGGAACGGGTACCGTAAACGCCCTTGATTGTGCCGGAGAGTAGTCTCCAAGCAGCGCTCTCAACACTATAAAAAGAGACTGGTGACGGATCGAAGCTGGATCGGATCAGATGATTTCCGATGAGCTAGCTTACGAGGCTTCCAGAATGACCCTGCCGGCTTTCGTCCCGTTCGTGTGCGCGGGGCAAACGGACAGATCGATGTGCTTGCCAAACGCTAGCATCGAAAGGTCCACAAGCACTAAGCCGGCATGGCAACCGGTAAATCGCCGTGGCAGCGGCCCCCCAGGGCCCCTCTTGGAGGCCTGGCGCCCATTGGTTACGGCAGGCCTCGGAGAGGGTGGCACTACGAAGATCCTCGATGAAACAAGCCATATGTCCGAACGGCGTTATGAACAGGGTTTTCCCGATGGGCGCCATATTACAACGGCGTTTTAGACTAAACTCGCCGACTCGAGGAGCGCGCCGCATGAAAGAAGGTCTTTTCAGACTCGATAGGCGATCGAAAGAGACAGAAGAACGCTAAGGCATTGTGAGAGCTGATGCTCCCGAAGTTTTAGCCGTCCCGTGACATCCTCTCTCCGCATGGTCTCTTGGTTAATGTAGCGCGGCGATACAAACCGATCAGCTAAGTGCATCGAGTCCCCGCTCTTTGTGAGCCGTATGAGTGGTCCAGTTATAGCAGTATTCGGCGGCACCCTCATCAGTGCAAACACTTCGATCCCATCATGCCTATCCCTGACTTTCCGATGGCGCGACAGCAATGGCAGTCTGGATTTTTCTTTTTCCCCAAGGTCTTCACCTCGGGTTTGGTACATGAGCTGCCGGGTATAGACCCTGTTATGGTCTAGACGAATCTGTACAAACGTTGAGCATGAGGTTGTACGAGAAATCTTGGGCGTCGATTCTGACATGAGTAGCCTATACAGCTGAAGTTCGAGCCGGAAATCATGCCTGTCCGATGCCCTGCAATAACACCGGACCGTAAGACTTTCGTGGTGCGGTCGCTGGCGAGAGATTTGACATCAAGGAGCTCAAAGGTTATTAACCTCGTCGACCGTTGATGGCGAGCGGAGACCTTGAGAGAGCCATCAGGATGCGTAACCGGTCCGAGGGTAGATTCTTAGCCCTCAATCTGATCGACGGCGCTTAGAAGAAATTATCAAACAAAAGCCCATTCCAAGTAAGGCGAAGAAGTGGGCGAGAACGACTGGCGTTTTGGTGCAAATGTAGGAACGGGAAGTGAAACTGAGCTGGAAGAAAGACTGGGGATCTATGAAACGGACTCGTGCCTAAACTCGCCTCGCATGAGCCGATTCTTCAATCTTAAATTATCATATTCATCGATCCCATCTGTGATCTTTTGTCTTGGACCCGCGTCCGCCCGGATCTAGCTCGGACTCCGCCGCTTGCGTTCGCATAGTCGACCAGACCGGAAGCCATCTGTATCGCTGTCGATCATCTAGTGATGTCGCCAAAGCCTTCTTCCTCGCCGCTCAACATCCCCTCTGGCAACAGCCCAATCACGCCGGACGCTCAACCTTCACGAGAAGAAGATCGACAGACCGGCGATCGTTGGCGAGATATCAAGACTATTCTCAGCGTAAGCAAACACCTCAAGATTACCCATGCATCTCTGATGTTCTCGATCAGCGAATCGATATCAAGCAAGAATTTCAAAATCTCGACAAGATTCCCTGTATCCGGAATAGTCTTTTATATGGGATTGGAGGTGGGACTGGTATCGGCGCGATTCGATTTCTTGGCACGAGAAGTGAGCCTCGATCAATGAGTACACGTTGAATGCCGAACAGGACCTCGCGCTGCGTTTCATTGGGCCCTCGGCAGCTTCCTGGTCATCGCCCCATTTCAATGGTGAGTCGATTGATCAAGTGATCCGGTTGACCCAAAATTTCCAGGGAATCCTGCAGACGAGCACGCTTGAAGGAGCTTCAGCAAATGCGAGTCATACAGGAGAAGTTCCCCCACCGTCATGCCTCCAAATTGATAAGGGCAGGTGGAACTGGAGAACCTCCAGACGCAGCAAGATGATCGGTGAATGCAGCTTATTCATGCACATGTCACTTCTACGTAAGGGTCTTCGCATCGTCAACCGTCCCCGCGCTTCCTCATTCTACCGACATCGAAATGACTCCCCCTCTGACCCGTCGCCTAGAACTCCGCATCGTCCTGCTCGACGTCAGTGTCCAACGGTTGTTTGCTGGCCCAGACACTCACCTCATCGGGTAAGGGCGCATTTGCAGCCTGCTTCAACTCGTCCTCGTATTTGGCGATGAGCGCAGGGTCAATCTGAACCTCTGGCGGGGCGAGAGCGGGGCCAGCCACGAATTCCAGGGTCTGGTTGCTGTGCGGAAATAAGCAGCATGTCGAAGCTATTACTCTTTCGCCTACCCTACAAGCTTCCTGGCCAGCCAAAGAAACGGCTTCTCGAAGTTGTACTGGGCCGGCATCAGTTCAATGGCGCATGATAGATACTCACGTTCGATTTGGCGGAGATCTCAAAGTACTGCAGGTTTTCTGCGAGGTTTGAGCGTAATTATGCGACACGAGACCGGATAACAAACTCTTGCGGTGAAACGTCACATTGCCAGTCTTAACTTTCCGCTCCTACAATCCAGCGTGAGCTAGCTGAACAAATGACTTTTGATCAACATACCTTCACGTCCACCTTGTTCCCGCACAAGACGATGGGAATATTCTCGCAAACACGCTCCAAGTCTCGGTGCCAGTTGGGCACGTTCTTGTAGGTGATTCGAGATGTGACGTCGAACATGATGATACCGCATTGACCTTGAATGTAATAACCATCACGAAGACCGCCAAACTTCTCCTGTCCCGCGGTGTCCCAGACGTTGAAGCAGATCGTACCGAAGTTTGTGTGGAAGGTGAGGGGGTGGACCTCGACTCCGAGAGTCGCTTAGGAAGCATTCGTCATCGAGCAATGAGACGAGCAAAGAATCACTACTCACCAATGTATTTCTTTTCAAACTCGCCTAACAAGCTCATCAGCGCGTATGGTCAAGATGAGCCAGAAAGCGCTGACCTGTCAGATGACGTTTTACAAAGGTCGTCTGGCGATCCTGTCATTAAACGAATCGTCGTCCGATGAGATTGAACATACCTTGCCTGAACATGAAACCCCCAATAAGTCAGCAGAACGCAATTCGAAACGAAAGTTGACGCACCCTAAGGGAGGGATAAAGCTTCAGCTATCTTGTTCTCGAATGAGATCATGGCAGACACTCACCGTACCACCATCACCGCACAAAACCATCTTGAACACGGCCTGGTTCTCCATCTTGATGTATGAGCTGGACAAAGAGCTGATGGAAGCCAGAGTGAGGTTTTTTTTGGCGGGGAGAAATTCAGTGGGCCAAAGTATAGGGCGCGTTGGATTTTATTACGTGGATTTGTTCCATTTTTTCCGACAGTGTAGGACAAATTTGTTCGAGTTTACGGTATCATTTCGTTATCTTGCTCTTGGTCAAAGCCCCTCGACAAGCGAAAGGAAGACATTGGAATAGTTCAAGATCATCATGTCTGGTCGACCTGAAGAAACGCAAAGGCAGTTGGTACTCGCCAAGCAACGTGAACGAGAAGCTGTACGTGAAAATGCCAGCATGACGATGCCGCTCATGCAGCCAAGTGGTTCCATAGGCCGAGCACCTCCGTCAAAAAGAAGCTCTACTACGCGTACGTCTCCGAGCATCATGCAAGAGACTGCTGACCATTGCCCAGGAATCACAAAAGGATCATACGGCCGACCGATTCATTGGCATGACAGAGAATCTCGACGAGCGACTCAAGAAATCTACTATTGGTCTCGTCACCCTCTCGGACTTCCAAAAGACAAAAGATGAGCTCGAAGAGCAGCAACGGCAGCTTGCCGCAAAGACTTTGAGCGATAAAGCGTTGGTTGGATGGGCTGCCTGCGCAGAATCAGCTTACCTTTCGCAGTGGATCAACAGCTAAAGTCAAGAAGGCGAAGAAGAAGGAGAAATCAAAGCTGTCCTTCGCGGCTGAAGAAATCGAAGAGGATGACATAGGAGGCGTCAAGCGAGGTCGAGAGGGAGAAGATGACGGTGATGGGGGGAAAGATACGAGTTCGGGAAAGAAGAGATTCTCGAAGAACCCCAACGTCGACACTTCATTCCTTCCGGATCGGCAACGCGAAGAGCAGGAGAGGATAGAGCGGGAGGAACTGCGGAAGGAATGGTTGGCTCAACAAGAGAGTACGAAGCTGGAAGATGTCGAGATTACGTATTCCTACTGGGATGGGAGCGGTCATCGGAAAGCCGTAGAGGTAAGTAATGCATGAGATGTCTCCCTTTCTGATACCTTCTCTCGCAGTGCAAGAAGGGTGACGACATTGCTACGTTCTTGGGAAAGTGCCGGGCACAATTCCCGGAGCTTAGGGGAACAAGCATCGATAACCTCATGTACATAAAGGCAAGCCCAACTTAGGAAAGTCTGACCATGGTCTGATGATCATTAGGAGGACCTGATTATACCTCACGTAAGCTCGCTTTCGCGTGCTAGACTGATCATCAGCACTACACCTTCTATGACTTCATCATCAACAAAGCGCGCGGAAAATCCGGACCCTTGTTCAACTTTGACGTCCACGATGATATACGAATGATGCAGGACGCTACCGTCGAGAAGGACGAGGTGAGGAAGTTTGACCGATGTTGATGTTACCGATCCTAAAAGCTGTCATCAGTCGCACGCGGGCAAGGTCGTCGAGCGTTCCTGGTACAACCGCTTCAAACATGTGAGTTGAAGTTTCAAGCTCTCGCCATTCACATACTGATCCTCACAGATCTTTCCAGCGTCACGGTGGGAGGTGAATCTCATAAGAGAATCTTTCATCCATCCTAATACCTTACCAGGTGTATGACCCAGACAAGGAATACGGAGCATACGTCAGTTTATTCTCGTTCTCGCTTGGACTCTCTCCTTCTCTTCTGATCGCAATCTGCAGCGAATCGCGTGACTTCGCCTGCACTAAATCATTGACCTGCATGGGAATCTGCATATAATACACCTATTCCTGGTTCGGAGCTGTTGAACCAGTAGCCCAAGTCCCATTGCAGCTATAGCTACCTAGCCTGGTCTGATGTGGATAAATCTCTATACAGAGCCCCATGTCACGTGACCCGTCATCCTTTTATCAGACGACGTCCTGAAGCTTGTGAAGAAAGGACGACTACTCACATTTGCATATGACGGGCACGTTCCGTCTCGCTAGATCCGCTACGATCTCGAAATCTCGACGACTGTGTCGTCACATACTCGTCATGCCAATCGCCACACGTCGAAGTTGCTCTCCCCTCGAATCCGCTCGAGCTATAAAACAACGTCGGATTGACGAGACCGACGGAGGACTCGATGAATCTGTGGATAAAGTGGATACCGCCAGCCTAGCCTGTTCACCGCAGGCAGGGCCCTCTACATCACATATCGATGAGGTAGACTCGATCGAAGAGCAAATGGCGATCCCTGCCGAGTTTACCAGAAGCTATGCTCATGAGCTGGACTATCGAAACAAATTGGTTCTGGCTCCAATGGTCCGCACTGGTACTTGTAAGCGACGCATCCGACCTGCTCATCAGGGCACAGAGAGCTGAAGATGTACCCAGTGCCGATGGTCAGCGTTCCTCATTGTATACGAATCGACAGGTACTCATCAACGTGTAGCGACTCCTCTCGCTGTACTATGGAGCGGGACTCGTGTGGTCGCCGGAAGTGGTCGACAGGGCGATCATCGGGGCCACAAGGATTGTCGATCGTAAGTCTCACAGGCGGCTGAGTGGCTTATACTTTAGCTGCGACTGGGGTTATCACCTACTCCAAGGGGCAGGGCCCAATTTTCTCCACGCATCCCATGGAGAAACCTTACCGTAGGTCCTTTTGGTCTTCATGATGCTGATAAGGAAGTCATCTTTCAGATCGGATCATCTGACCCTGAGCTAGCCTTAAAAGCGGCTCAGACGGTTGCGCAGGACGTTTCGGGAATGTGAGTCGGTCGAAGCGAGGCGGATCTGACCATAGTGATCTCAATTGCGGTTGTCCCAAACCATTCTCGTGAGTAAAGAGACGAGAGCTTCACTGACCGAAAGAACTCATTCGGGCATGGGCGCCGCGCTTCTCTCCACTCCGGACATCCTGATCAACATACTACGAAATCTACTGAAAAATATTCCCCTCCCTATCTCCTGCAAGATTCGTCTCCTACCCACTCAGCCGTCGACCCTCTTATTGGCATCACGGATTCTGCGTACCGGGATCCGGAATCTTACAGTGCATTGCCGAACTCGTGATATGCGCTCGGGCGAAAGAGCAATGTGGGAGAGATTGGGAGACATTGTCAACTTGGGCAAGCGCCGAGGAGTTTCGGTCATTTGTAATGGCGATGGTGACGGCTGGACGAACTGGGAGAAAATTCGTGGCCAGACCGGTACGTCTCGATTCATCAAAGCCGCTGACGACAGGCGCCGACTCCGTCATGCTTGCTCGAGCTGCTGAGCGAAATCCGTCGATCTTTCTTCCCACAGGGCCCCGGTGCAATCTGACCGAGATTATTCCCAAGCTGCTAAGCATCGCAGACCATATCAACAATCCATGGGGAAACACGAAGTTCCTCCTCACCCAATTCAAACCGTCACCATCACCGATCTCCAACATGACCAAAGATCAAAAGAAGGAGGCTCAGGAAGTAGTAAGCAGAAGCAAGGCGATTGGTGAAATCGCCTCGAAGCTTGGCGTCGAGCTTGGGAACGGGAAGGCGGTTATGGATGAGATTGAGGCCAAGATCGGATCGCGCAACATGACAGTCGAACCAGACATCTTTGAGGAGAGGCGGGAAGCAGAAAGGCTGGGCGAGGTGGTGGAGAAGCCGACCATTGTGGATGCTAAAGCGGATGTGGACGGATGGGAGGTCGGGGTGGGCCAGGCAGAGATTATGCATACATGATTCTTCTCTTCACGACGCTAGCCGAAGTATCCATCTGCGTCTTCGCGTCTCCCAAAACAGTGTCCCACCGTTTTCTGCAGCTTGCACATTACCCGCAACGTCGCTTCTCATCATGTCGATGACAGCCTGTGTCGCTCAGCTCAGCGCGACTAATCAGGCGGGGAGTTACCATGAAATTCTCTGGAAAAACCCCTCCCTCAAGGTGATACTGGATTTCATCGAGAGAGTCTTGTGCCTGTCGTAACCGGGAGACGCCATGCGCAAGAGCAACGGCACGCTACCGTCAGACGCGTCTTACGCGCGGCTCACCTTCGAGGCATCGAGGTCGTCACGGGCTTTGCACCAATCCCGAAACTTCGGGTGCCATCCTCCTCTCGCCTTTGTACCATCTGGATTGATCGGGGCTTTTCGAGCCCACTTATGTCGTAGGTTGAAGCGCTCCCGGGTCAGCTTTGTAGAGGGCCCATGAGGAGGCAATGCCGACAGAAGCTGCTGTCAGCTTTGAGAAACAGGCGTCCAGCTCACCGATTGCATGCCTGCCGCAATTAGATACCAGCTTCGAGTCCATTCTCCTCGCCACGTTCTGCCTAACGGGAGTCCGATTCTTGCAGTCGCAATAGAGTATATCCACCACCATGCCTGTCTTTCTTCGGCAATATTGATGAGATCAAGATCGAACGCAGCGAGGGCGGCTTCCAAGAGACAGTCGAGTCTCATGGCGTGAAGAGCTAACGCAACAGTCGGAAAGCTGGAAGAATAGCGAGAGAATCGCTCGGCCATGGCAGCACGCTCGAGCCACGCAAAGGAGAGAGAGAGGTACTCGCGGTATTGTCGGGCTCGATTGTGCAATGGGGTCGAAAGTGTTCTTGACATGTACTGAGAGTCAGAAGCCGCTGCGACAATACAGCTTACCCCTTCTACGAGATCACGCCAAACAGCCAAGTGCCGCCTTTCTCCCGCATCCTGGACAGTCGCATCTACATCCTCCAATATCGATGTTTGCAGGCCGGTTTGCTTGGCAATCCATAGACCAGCTAGACAGTCGGGATCGCTCACACCAGGTGTTCTGCTACGCGGAGGAAAAAGTATGGACTCTGATCAGCTATGTCTCTCGGGCTATAATCACCTTATAGATGGACCGAGTGATGGGCGACGCATCCAGGCACCATGCTCGGGACCGAAGGAAGAGCTACCCATTAGCTCGCATCTGAGTGTATTGCTTTACCTCCCACTCTTCAGGATCTCCAGCATCATCGAGACCTTCTGCGAGTATCAGGTCTTCCAAGAGCCTTCGCATTTCAGTCCAAGCTTCGGTTCGGGAAGGCCGCCAAGCAGGGGGCAGGGGCATGGATTGCCGAACGTAAGCTTTCATATGCTCGTCAAATGCCGATTGCGCCGCCAATGGCCGGGGCTCTTCGGTATCGCGCATCGCGTTTGAAATGCGGAGAAGGCGGTGCAGATCGGCCTTCCGCCGAATTGCAGGTTCCGATAATGAATCAAGATACCGGATGAGCCCCTTGTTTCTTCAATATCGTTCTATCCAATCACTCACCGTTCGTAGCTTCAAGCGGTTAGCCAAGTCTTGCGACCAAGGATCTGCTCTTTAGCGGTGCTGAATTTTGGATGACTTGCCAATGTAAATATCGAGCCAACGTAGTGCTTGATCAACAAAATTGACGATCTCGTCCACTGAGTCTGTCAACCGGATCGGTAACCCATAATCGTCCAGACAGCAGTCCTCGCCGTCATTGACATGGTACTTGCTGAACTCTGCATATGCGAGATCGATCGACTTGCTATGAGCCAAGGCGAATGAACGAAGTACCAAAGTCACGAGCTCAGGAGGCGGAGCGTGACTGGATTGCACCGAGGAAGGCTGCATTTGATGTGGGTTCAGGTAATAGAGACTGGTGAAAACGGTCTGGCAAAGTGTAGCACCACGATACCAAGCCATCTCTACCTCAGCTATGGCTTCTCTCAAGGGACTCACCTCTAGAGCCAGCATCTCATCCATCACCCAACACACTTCCTCGGCTGATAGTCGAGCAAGGGGATCAAATAGAAGCTTTGACGATCTGGTCATGCCGGTATCCATCTTTGAATTCATAATCTAGTCGTATCAGGTCTAGATTTTCCCATGAGTGTGAGAGATATGATCACCTGGAGGGAGTTCATGGCATCAAGGAGACTGAGATCTTGAGCTTTGATCAGGCAGCCCGGAGGCAGCTCTATATGTCCGTCAACATCATTGGAAAGCTAATGCCAATTTGATTAACATGCCTGAACAGGATTGCTTGAGCCATGATGTGATGTCCTGCATCTTCCGCCTATGAAGGGGAGACTGCATACACCAGCGCTTTCCTAGCTTAAGGGTCTCACTTTTGGTCACGCGTCTCTGAACACGTGGTTTATAGCCGCTACATCAACACCGCCTCGCCTAACAAGCTTGGTCCTTTATACTTGAATTGCTGTCGCGCCGCTCTGGATACATTCCTCAAACTTCCCTCCAGCATCCTTCATTGAAAAAGTCACTGCATCATAGAGACTTTTACCCACCAGTCCGAACCATGTCTCACGACAACCGTTATTCGGACCCTGATGACCGTGGCCAATACAAGGACCAGTCATACAACTCACAACCGCCAATGCCGCAACATGCTTCCGACAACCCTCACTCATATGGAGCTGATCCGAGCTCTTACAACGAGGAACCCCATTACCCTTCTTACCCCTCCGACCCCTCTGCAGGCAATTATCAGGCGTATGCCAGCAACGAGAAGATGGTCGAGGATGGAGCATACGGGCAGAGTACAGAGAGAGCACAGCCGGGACGATCCGGTCTACGTCAGCCGACGAGGTCATTTGCCGAGATTGGGCCTCCACCGAGGAGTACGGGTATCTTGAGAATGTGGAGGAAGGATGAGCGAGGAAAGCAGTGGTTGAGGGTGGGTCTCGCCTGGAGATATCACGAGCTGATAATCAAGGGGGGTGGCGTTCGGTCATGTCTGCGGATCTGTTGCTGCTGTACGACGATCGCTGTAATCATGGTGGTTAGCATCATCTTGGCGATCCTGCTAGTGAGTCGTTAGCCCTTGGGATCGGACTGACGTCAGTACGTTCATCCTCCCAACGTCGCGCTCAATAGTTTGAATCTCGGCTCTACCCCTGTCAACCTCACTACATCGGGTCTGATGGTCAGCTTCGACCTCGGCATCAGGTGGGCCTCATATGACGAGTCGCGCTGACTATCAGCGTCGCCAATCCCAACTGGTTCAGCGTCAACTTCAAGGAAATCCAGGCCACGGCCAGATATCCGGGAAACAACACCAGCAAATTCGGTGGTGGTACGCTGTACAATGTAGACTTTGCGGGCTATACAGACTCGACTTTCCAATTTCCGTTCACACTGAAGTGAGTCTCATACATAGCAGTCCACCTGACTTCAGCTACACCACCGCGCTTGACCCGAACAAGGTTATCCTGAATGATCTCATCAGTGAGCTCTATTATTGAGGAGCTGCTGACGCCAGGCAAATGCGGTGTGACCGGTGGAACCAAATCGGACATCACCGTGGATTATGACCTCTACCTCAAGCTACAGGTAGGTCCGCCCCCGTATACCGCTGACATCAGGTCCTCGGTATCACCGTGCATCCTACAATCAGTAGCAGTGCCAGTTTCGAATGCCCCGTAAGCGCGGCGGATCTTCAGGTACATATCGAACCGCTTGGCGAGCTTGAATGACCTGACTGATCTTTCTCAGGGAATCCTAGGTAGCGATTTATAACGTGATGCCGTCGATGCACCTTGAATTGTCCGCTTGTCCTGTATTGCCTTGTTATCTTCTCGAGTCAAAGATCATCCGTCCACCCGCACGACGATTCCAGGCACGCTCGTCCGTCGGACCGGCGGTAAGCTTCGGACCGCGGGCCGGGTTCGCCGCAGTTGATTCCCATTTCCTTCCTTCCGGTGCCGAATACCGTCATTTCCCTCTGGATGCAAGGCGATATCTCCTCCTCTTGTAAACGTTCACTTCGCATCGAGTTCCATCTTCTCGTCGTCACAGACCTCGCTTCCAATCGATAGCTCTTTACACCATGCCCACCCCCAATGGTACAGCCAATGGCCATTCTACGACTCGCACTCTTAAGCCTGGCGTTTGGGCACCGATCCCTACCTTCTTCCAAGATAACGAGGACCTTGGTGAGTAGGCCTGACTCTGACAATGTCTGATGGAGCAGATATCGTTACTTTCTAGTCCCACGTCGTTCGCCTCGCCAAAGCTGGCATGCAGCCAGTCGTGTGTGGGTCCATGGGCGAAGCATTCCACCTCAGCCACGATGAGCGCGTCAGCTTGTTCTCAGCTGCGAGGCTGGCGCTGGACGAGGCCGGATTGAACGACACTGTCCTCATCTGTGGAACGTGAGTTCCATCAGTAGCATCCTTGCTGATCCACAGTGGCGGCAACTCCACTCGCGCCACGATCGCCCTTTGCAAGGCTGCCGCTGAAATTGGCGCTGATATCGTCATCGTCATCACTCCGGGCTACTTCGCTGGCGCCATCACGAAGCCCGCTCTCAAGCAATTTTTACTCGACGTCCAGGCTTCCAGTCCGCTTCCCGTCATGCTCTACAATTATCCGGGCGCTGCAGGTGGCATCGATCTCGACTCAGACCTCGTCTCAGACCTCGTAGAAGCTATGGCCAAAGAGGGCTCAAACACCTGCGGTGTCAAGCTCACTTGCGGTGCGGTTGGCAAGCTGATCCGTATCACCGCTGCCACCGCTGTATCCTCGTTCGCCGCCGAATTCCCTCGCAAGTCCTCCACCGCTCCCGATTGGCTCACCCTTGGTGGCTTCGCGGACTTCCTCCTTCCGACCGTCATCGGCTCCCGAGCCGGTGGTGCCATTATGGGTCTCGGCAACATCTACCCCAACGCTCTGGCTCGACTCGTGGAGCTCGCTCTCTCCATCTCAACGTCGAGTAAACCCAATTCCGCCGACTTGGCCAAGGCTCTCCAGCTACAGGATCTCGCTTCCTCTGCCGACGCGTCTTTCTCCCGCGCAGGTGTCTCGGGTACCAAGTGGTTCCTTCGCAAGCACCATGGCTATCCCAACGACAGGGTTAGGCGACCTCTGCTCGAATTTGACGACGTCAGGGGTGCTGCGCTTGAGAAGGAGGAGGGTGTGGCGAAGTTCTGGGAGGTGGAGAAGGCATTGGCAGCGGGGAAGTGAGTCTCAAGGGTATCATCATTTTGTATTACTTTGACATGCAGGTTAGTGTATCTGATCTACAGATTGGTCGCATTGAATTCCGTCCTTCAAGAGATCTGAATAGCTCGGAATCGACCCATTCTATCGCGTAGCCCAGTCCATAATCCCGCCTCTCAGGCGCTTCCCGTTCTGTCCTCGTCCTCGTTCTTCTCCTCATAGCAGCCATAGATTGACTCTGTTGGACCACGATAAACTTGAATCTCGTTTGAGCTGGTTCATCTGGGATAACGGCACAAAGCCTGCGGCGAGAAGATCAGGATCGGGGATGATTGCAGGTGCTGGCTTGCGATTGCTCCCGCGCTGACTCGTCTTATCAATCCCTCTCCTCAGGTGTCTTCTGTCACCCTCTGACGTGTCACCGACCCTCCTCAGGATCCCCGGACATCATTAATCTTCCAACATCTCTTGTGCCGCTGATGCTGACCGGACGCTCGGGTACGGGATTCGGTGAAATCCGAGGAGATTCGAGCGGTCTGTATGCTCCAGGAATAACCGCCGATCTGGAATTCGATGCTGGGAGCGAAGAAGTTGTTGCGACACCGATTACCGAATCTCACAATTCGCTAGAATCCTTTGTCAATGGAGTCCGTGTCTCCTCCATCTCACTCCTCGACTGGGACTGTCTTCAAAACTGGGATGGTCGCGCTAGCGAGGCCGCCACCGCTGATGGTCGATACCCTTTCCGCCTCTGCTTTTCAGCCCCTCTTCCCTCATCGATATCGACAAACGCTTGGATAACTCGATTTCGACCTCGCCGCAGGACTCGCCGGATGAACCAGGACGCGGCGCAGAGGACGATGAGACCGATGATGATCAGACATGCGACAAGAGTGGTCGGGTTGTATGCGCTGCGGCGTTGCCCTTATCTCGGGTGACGGGGTCGAAGGAGGATGGTCCCGCAAAAGAGACACTGGATCGAGTGCTGGATGCTGTGCTAGGGGAGCTCGAGGCCGATATGGAGGTGGAAGACGTCGGTGAAGGGCTGTTTTCGGATGTTGTGGATAATGCTGGTATGGTCGAGATCGACGACAGTAGTGTTGGCAACTGCAGGAACGCCGGATATTGTAGTCGTGTCAAAACTCCTGCGAATGACTGTGGTGACGAGCATTGAGTGGATTTCAAGATGTGCCCAAGCCGAAGGGCTCGGACGAAGCGACTGGTCGGCTAAGGTGGACATGGTATTACGAAGGTGGCAACGAGCGCAAGCTGATCAGGTCTTCTTGCACTACCTTTGGCAGGTGAGAAAGGAGAGACAACGTCTACTCGTCTTGACATGCAGCTTGTGGGGTGCATATTGACGCGTCAGTTGTGAACACGACTAACCTCGTTGCCTTGGCGTGAATATCAGTGAGCTAGCATGGTCGTATACAGAATTCCTTGAGCCAAGGTCATGATGGCCATGACTGTTAGTACTGATTACAGATTAGTCGGAATGTGAAGGCAGGCTCAGATCCGAGGCAGTCGTTTCATCACTTCGGCGGAACGAGAAGCATCGGGACGCCAATATCCAAAGTCTAGTCGATGCGATACGTAGACGGAAGCGCAGAATGCCCAGAGACCACGGTACGGGAACGGAACGGAAGCAAAGCGCGTTCGACAGCCGGACAGGTAGAGAAGAGGTCACCGGAGACGAGACAAAGCGGGTGGGAAGCGAGGGCGAAGACGGCTCAGATTGATTGTTGGAAGGGTCAGACATTGCTGATTACACGAAGTGGTCGGGTCGAATACGAGCGGAGCGAAGCAAAGGCGATTTAGAACGGGAAAAGGGAATGGATATCGATGAAGCTGGGACGTTGTCGTCACTGTCAGTGCGGATTGCCGGACGAAATCGACTTACATCGTGCTTAGTACTGGCCACCACCGCCGTAGCCGCCTTGACCGCCTAAATATAGCAAGATCAGTTTGTTGCTGCCAATGATCACACCGAAAGCACCGCCATAGCCGCCCTGAGCACCTTGATTGTAACCTCCTCCGCCATCTATCAGTTGACGGGATCGAAACAGCGCGAGGTAAAGCCGGGAGAGTATGCACAGCGCGGGAGAACAGGCACAAGGACACAGGCGGCAAGAGACCCAATCGTGACCGAAAACGGGACGCGATACCAAGACCGTCGCGGAACGTTTTGCAACAAGCACAAGACGGAGGCGAGCGGAGATAATCAGGCGAGACAGTAACGAGTCGGCGATTGGACCAGACACCGCAGCATGGAAGCAAGAGGAGGAAAGTGTGGCTCACCGCCCTGTTCTCCGCTGTAGCCACCGCCACCCGGGCCACCGCCATCTGCTGTCCTGTCAGCGCGAGGTACTTCAGGATGATTAAGACAGACTCACAGCCACCATGACCCCCGCCATAGCCACCCTGGCCGCCACCGCTGTAGCCGCCCTGACCTCCACTGTAGCCGCCTTGACCACCGCCCCCGTAACCGCCTTGTCCGCCGTAGCCACCTCCACCGTAAACACCTTGGCCACCACCACCACTGTTGTAGCCGCCGCCTTGACCACCACCACCGTAGCCACCGCCGCCACCACCGCCGTCTGGCAGAATGTCAGTGAGTGCAGGTTTATCGTCTCTACACGCACAGCCAGAATTGTATCCTCCACCGCCGTATCCACCACCTCCACCTCCAGAAGGCTTCGAGTTGGCCATGTTGACCTGGCCCATCAGCGGAATCTCTTGAAGGTCCGCTCACTCGAACACGACGACCTTCAATGTCTTGGTCGTTCATGGCATTGATCGCCGCGTCAGCCTCGGGCGTTGACGCAAAAGTCTAGCTTTGATCAGGGTTGCAAGTGGACCAGAAAGCGGTACACACGACGAATCCGAAACCCCTTGAGCGACCGGTCTCGCGGTCCTTCATGACGATACACTGCTCGACCCGGGATTCAGCATGACTGAACGACGAGGAACGGAAACACAACTGACGTCGATGACATTGCCGTAGGCAGAGAAAGCCTGTTTGCGTGAAGTACGCGGAGTGCGTTTAGGGAAGCGAGAGTGGAGTGAAGCAGACCAACAAGGGGTGAGCAAGAAAGAAGATAGGCGGGACGCGATCATGAGCACAACGGCACGACACAGGAGACGAGCGAACCTGGTGAAGAGCGCTGTCGTCGGTGTTCCACGAAAGGTTGCCTATTGCGAACATACGAGTCAGACGGAGCACAGAGAAGCACGGACGATTCGAGCAGGGAGAAAGGCAATGTAATGCATCGTTCGAGAATGCTGCTACCTGGGCAAACCCTCGAACGACACCCCGAATCGGGACCTCTCGGAATAGTTGGAATGTTTGTTGATCATACGCACCGACGTAAACTTTTGCTGCGGCCATCTTGTTGAGGTGATCGTTTTCGTTTGCAGGTCGAGTCAAAAGCTTGAAATGAGAAAGGGATCAGAAACTGAAAGTGCGGAAGAGCGGGACGGAAAACTTCCGGGATTTCATGCCCATTCCATTTGTGGCAAGTTCCCGCAAGTTACGTCATCCTCTCCTTTGACCAACTGCTTCGAAGTCTGTCTTTGCTTTGAAGCTCGAACTAGAGCTTGTCGAGTGATGTCCCAAGCGGGTCCTGCCAATATCTCACAAGGAAGTATCCTCGAACTTCGTACAATCACCGCAGAACACGTCGATCGTTTCGCAAAAGAAGGTCGTTCAGCGGTGAAAGGTCAAAGTCGACGAATTGCTCAGCTGGAGAAGGTATGCTTGCCCGTTCACCCGACCTTTGTGAGGGTTTAAACTGACCCCTCGATGTGAGAAGTCCAAGGACCCATTCAACCGTCCTTCACCTGGCTTGATCAAGCGTGTAGCTGCAGAGGCTCGAAATGATGCCAAGCGACGACATTTCCAGGATGAAGGCGGACCGAGTGACGAGCAGAGAAGGGAGATTCTGGGGATCAAGGCGGAGAAGTATGACGCGATGCGAAGGGGGGACTATTCGGCTTTGACGGACAAGGAGCTGGCAGAGTCGGTAGTAGACGTACGGAACCCGTTCTGACAGTATTCACCACCGCTGACGACTGTAGTTTGAGCGCAAATGGGAAGAAGACGGCTGGTCGGACCATTCATCTGATGTAGACGAGTCCGCCTTTCCTCCAAGACCGGCAAAGCATGATAAGGTGGATCTCCTGATCGAGTGTACAACGAACAAGCGCTGAAGAGTTTAGGGAGACGACATTTTCGACGACCTAGCGGAAGTGGAATACATGGATGAGATGGGAAGATCACGGGTCGGTACTCGCAAGGAGGCGAAAGAAGGAGAGGTGGCAAAGAGAAGGACGGCTCCGAAGCCGGAAGGCCCACCGCCAGAATCCTCTTACGCAGAAGTGCTGTAGGTCGTTCGCGTTTACAGGTAGCATTCTGCTGATGACGAGAATATAGGCAATCGAGCGTCATTCGTGAGACGCTCGAATCAGCAACAAATACAATCAACTGACGGTGAACTCAGACGGTGATCAGTCCTTTTTCCCCGTGTATGAGCCAGACCCCGAAACCATCAAGGCGAAGTATCGAGCTGCAGAGGAGGATGCACGCGCACACCACTATGATTCGACGAAAGAAGGTTCATAACTCTAAAACACCTCTGAGCTCAACTGATGCTCTGCTAAGTCCGAGCAAAGGGCGCCGGGCAGTACCAATTCTCTCTGGACGAGGAGCAGCGTGCGGAGCAGATGGCTTCGCTCGACGCTCAACGATCACAAACTGAGCAGGCTCGAGGCGAGGCAGGTAGACGAGGTGGGCTCAGCGCTGCTCAAGAGGCAAAGAAGCGCAAGCTTGACGAGAGGAAGGCTCTGATTGAGGCGAAGCGAGTCAAGCTGCTTGGGGGAACGAAGGAGGTCGAGCGACTGAGAGCGGAGAAGAGGGCTGCTGAAGCAGAGACATTCCTTCGTGGTTTGGAGAATGAGTGGGATAGTGCTCAGAATGGAGCGACGTGAGAGGTTCCCGTGATATACCCTGCATCGCATGATATCCTCAAAATCGTATGCATCGAAAGCTCGTGGGTCTTTTGATAATCGATCTTGTCGGAGTTAAGAGACGATCGGAGAAATCTTATGGCCCACTCGGTGTTACAGATTGAGATATTGTGGCACCTAGATTGCATCCTTCGCTGTGATTGAAACGCTTTCGTCTTTAACGAGTCGACATTATTATACACGTTAGTTTGGTCCCCTCTCACTCCTCCCATCACGATCTGCCGAGTGACTCAGAACTGGCTGCCACCAGAGCGATTGTTGATCTCGCTGTTTGCCCATCAGAATGCGTGTCGACCGCTGCGACTTCTCCGGCTACAAAGTCTACCCTTCTCGGGGTAAGACCTACGTTCGTGGCGACTCTAAGGCCAGTAATCGTTCTCCTCAATGTTTAGACCCCCGCTGAAGATTCCTCTTCCAGTCGTTCCGATTCCTCAACTCGAAGAATGAGTCCCTCTTCCTGCAACGCAAGAACCCGCGAAAGATCGCTTGGACCCAGGTCTACAGGAGGTTCGTCCATTTCGTCCATAATCGCAATGGTATCCATACAAAAGCTGACTGAGTGCCGCCGCTTGCTTTCTCTAATTACTCTACTCACTCGCTTCCCCTCTGCTGTTCGCATCGGATTTACAGGATGCACAAGAAGGGTATCACGGAGGAGGTTGCAAAGAAGAGGAGCAGGAAGAACGTGAAGGTTCAGGTGAGTGGCGGGAATTTGGTCTTCGTGGCGGGATTTGAGAGGCTGGGAGGGTATCCTGCACCTGAGGCGCCCGTCCCTCCCAATATTACCTCAATGTGGTGTGGGCTTGAAGTCGAGCCAGCCCAGAGCCAAGTATGCGCTGACAAGTCATCCTTTATAGCGAGGTGTCGTCGGTGCTGATCTTGCTTCCATTCTGGCAAAACGTACTGCCAAACCCGAGGTCCGTGCCGCTGCTCGTCAAGCTGCTATCACGAAGGCGAAGACGGACAAGCGGGAGAAGGAGGCTAGCAAGCAGAAGCCAACAGGCGGTGCGGCCAATGTGCCAAAGGTGTCGAAGCAGAGCATGAAGGGTGGCGCGGGTAAGGGTGGGCGTTGAAGTGCTCCGTGAGCATGAGGAGAGAGTGATAATAAAGGTCGTGATGTAAGACATGCTATGATGGGTCCAAATTACGCCAAAGCGGGGAAGACTGAGTCGATGACTGCATAATATCTCATCCCACTCGTCTCCGCTTCACTGCTGGTGCTCTCTGGTCTCCCTCCCTCGCGCCCTTCGCGCCCTTGGGGAATGGCCTGCTCTTCTTCTCTTTGCTCGCGACCTTTTTCCGTTTCTTCTCAATCGCCTTCTTGACTGCGGTCTCGCCCCCTTTCTCTTGCAACGCATCGAATCGTGACTTCAAAAGCAGCTCCCGCTTCTCACCTGGGATGACTTGTCAGTGACAGCTGACGGAGGCGAAACATCGGAACTGACCCTTCTTCATGAACCAAGCGCCCTTGCCGTGCTTCTGCTTCTCCCTCTCCTGTCGCTTCACTCCCGAGAGCGCTGCTCTATCCCTCGCCTCGCGCTCCGTTCGTTCGAGTTTCGTCCTCAGCCGACCGAGCTCGATCTCCAATCGTTCCCGCTCCGCTGTCCGTGCTGGCTTCTCGACCAAAGTGCAGGTCCGCTCAGCCTTAGTCGCAGCAGCGACAGCAATCTTCAGACCCCCAAGCTCGGAGCGAAGCATGTCCGGCAGGAAGTTGTAGGATTTGGTGTGAAGATGTGGGTCTACCTGACCGGCAGAGACGGATGAAAATCGAGGATCACGTCGCTCCTGAAGTATCTGAGGTCAGCTTTGAATCGTTCATTGGTCTGAATACACTGACTGGCCTGAGTACATCGACAACCTTCCTCATTCGGGTGACCTGCTTCTTCGAGCTTATCGCAGTCGGTCTGCAGTCGTTAGCCGAATCTCATTAATTTTATCAAAGACCTGACACATACGCATGCTTGCTTTCTCTACGGATCCGTGCCACCTCCCTCGCTTCCCGTTCCTCTGGCAACTGCAACTCCTCGATGTGTGCCATTAGACCGACTGCTTTGCCCTTGCCCCTTTGCATGTCGGCAAGCTTCGCCTTGATCTGCGCGACCCGCTGATCCTTGTCCTTCGATGGACCAGCTTCGCTATCTGATGCGTGAGAAGATGAGGTGCTGGGCGAGTGATGTCGAAGGCTGCGTTGAGCCTTGAGGAGAGTCGAAAAGGGTAACGCCGTAAGGTCTGGTCGGGATGATGGTCAGCGATCGCAGCCAGATAGACGCAACAGCAAGCTGTACCATTTTGCAATCGACGCTGCATGGCAAAGTGGCTCGATCAGAGACACGAACGGTCTTGCATGCGAAACACTCACCAATCGCGACATCTCTTGTTGATCATTGGCTACAGCATCTTCCTCTTCGCTCTCCTCTTCACTGTCTCCAGATCCTCCATCCCACTCATCAGGCTGCCATACCCCTATACCTAGTCCATGATTTTCCACAGTCCCATCATCGTCTTCATCCTCATTCTCGGTCGCACCACTGCTCTCTCCGTCCTCGTGGTCGTCGAGGAAACCAGACGCAAACTCGTCGGAGCCAGTCGCGAGGATGCTATCGTCCGGCGAGGGCGACCGGGGTGCTGAGTCTGACTCCGACGCCTTAGATTTCACGGCCTTGTGCACTGAGGACAGTCTTGCGTCTGTTCGAGCCATGTTGTCCAGGGATACTTTCTCAAGTATGCAGATTTACTTTATGAAGACTTGAGCTGAATTTCATAGTTTCACCGCAGCACACCTTCGCTGTTTTGTCCCCTCGTATAAGATACCTTATTCAGTCCTCCTTTACCTTATTCAGTCCTCCTTTCACCACGCGTACAATCCACCAGATTCCCAACCAACGTCTGTCTCCAGATTCCCATCCCGTGGCGACGATGTCTGTGCCCGTAGCGGGTCCTTCAAACCAACCGCCTACTCCAAATGCTGCTTATTCCTCTCACGGCTCGGAAGTAAAGAGGAGATCGGAAGGAGAAGCAGACTCTGGTCGAAGAACGTGAGTCTTTCATCAAATCTGCTTCATGGGCCCGCGATATCTACTTTTCAAAGCCCCTCAAAAGCAGCTGAATGTTGTTCGCCTTACAGCAAATACCATCGACCTCCCCTTCCACCCCCTCACATCCTTGCTACCCTCGTCCCCGACTCACCTGCATTTGCCGAGCTCAAGAAGATCGAGCAGAAGCTCGACTGGACATTATTGCGGAAGAAGGCGGAAATCAACGATGCGCTGGGCCGTCCAACACGGGTAAATTTGTGGCTCATCGGCTGTATAACATATCAAGCTGACGGAGCCCTGTCAATTAGGTCAAGCGGACTTTGCGAGTTTTTGTCTCAAACACAGCTCATGATCAGGCATGGCAGCTCGAGCATCAGGAAGCTCAAGAAGATGGCGTACCGAAACCTGGACCATCGTCTTCGAACGTTAAATCCGGCTCTCCAACAAAGCCCGCCGCGTCAGCTGTTGCCCAGACATCCGACACCAGTCAATCAGCAGCACCGTCTGGGAACGTCGAAATGGGTGACGTGGCCAGTATTGGAGCACCTGTCACCGAGGTCGTTGTCACCGAGGTCGTAAAGCCCCTCGTACCGAAGGAGATGCAGCTAGGGAAAGAAGTAGACGTAAACACGGGAAAAGGAATTCCTGGTTGGGTTTTGCGGGTAGAAGGGCGCGTACTGGATGTGAGCTGGTCAACGGCGATCATTCCCATCGTGGCTGATCAGATCCTTCAGAGCGGGAACACTCGGCTGGACAAATCCAAGCGGAAATTGTCGAGCTTCCTCCGTTCTGCCGTCATCGAATTCGACAATCGAGAACCCCCTACCTTCCCAGAGGGAAATATCGTCGAGGTAGAGCTCTTCTTGTCGCTCGAAAGACAAATGGCTGAATGAATATCAGTGGCATCCACAAAAATTACAAGCCGCTCTGGACGGCTTCGAAGTCCTTCGCAGAGGCGACGTCAACGTGAATTGCCGCATCGTCCTCCACGTCGCCCACTACCCCGAACGATTTCGCATCATGCCACCTCTGTCCAGTCTCATAGCCATGAAGGAAGGAAGCAGATCAGACGCCATGTCAGCTGTTTGGAAGCTTGTGAAGGTGGCCGGTGCACAGGACAAGGAGGATGGTACCATAATTCGGCCAGTGGGTGGTCTGGAAAAGGTAAGCCTCGAAACAAGCTATTGCCCTGACATATCAGATCATGCCGGCCGGTCAGGAGGGTGTCGCCTTCCATCAACTCCCGGAGCTTGTCACCCGTTTCCTGACCCACCCTGATCCCATCGTCATCCCATACACTATAAAGTAGGCGCCATATTGTCGCAATGCAAAGCTAATATTCCCCAGGGTCGATCAGGACTACAGTTTCCACCCCAAGTGCTATGACATCCCGATCGAGATCGAAGATCCGCTGAAGAGCAAGATGGCCAATATTGTCCAGAACTTCGAAGGAGAAGAGGGAAAGGAGATCGTCAAGCTTGAGGATAATGTCGGAGAGCTGGCCTACTTCGCTCGCGATCTGAAGCAGAAGCGGGACTTCCTCGAATCGTTCGCGTAAGTTCGCCCTCCGTGTCTATAAACTTCTGACTGAATGGCCGAAACAGGGCCAATCCACAAGCGTTCATCCACAACTGGCTCGCAGCCCAAGCACGGGATCTTGACCAGATGCTTGGCTATCAGATCGGCACGGCAGGGTCCAATGGTGGTAGTGTCCGAGAGGAAGATCTGCGGAGAAGCGATCTCTTCAACATGCCATGGATCGATGAGGCCATCACCATCCACGAATCATCTCGCATAGAGTCGGAGAGGCGAGCGATGTCGAGCACTCATATGCGGTGAGCGGGTATCGGCTCATTCCACAGCGAGATGCGTCAGATTGTTTGAGCCGTATGCATTGCTGTGTACTGCTTCCCTTGATCTCAGACTTTGAATCTCATTGGGTTCCGTCAGCAACGGTCTCCTCCGATGGATGCGTAAGGCTTACCTTCCGCCTCGTGAAAAGAACGTCTTCAGGATCCATATTTGCGATCTATGCGGTACATCAGCCCCGCTTTCCGCTTGCAAGATGCGACACTACCCACAAAGACATGCCGATGATGATGACGCATTCTAATACCGTAAACCAGAAGATCCGGCTCTGAGTGGAGAGGACGGTCGAGAAATTCCGATGATGTCGTGTATGGAAACTGAGATTGTCCATCAGCCGGACAATCTTCTGGAGGTATTGCAAAGATGGGGGGACCGGCAAGATCCACGACTCGACTCACTACTTTTGCGTCCGGGTGATACTGCTCAACAAGCCACTAATCTTGTACGTGCTCTCCTCCAGTGATGAGGTGTGCTCCTTCAGTGGCTGTTGCTGTGATGAGAGAGTCCGTCGAGGTTCCGACTCGACCATGATGCTGCGAAGTTATAGCTCTCATCAGCACGACACAGCTACCATCTTTCGTCCACAAACTCATAATCCAGTAATTTGTCTGAGATGGATGCTTCGTTCTCGAAGCAAAAGGAGTACTCGCCGATCTAAAAATTGGACATCAGCTTGACGAAGCTTCTTGGAAGACGAACGAGGGCTCACCTTGTTGGCGGTGAAGATAAAGTCGCCCTGCCGTTCATTTGTCCCTTCCAAGAGAACTTTATCGTCCGGATCCATCACCTCGTAATCGATGTCGAAGGATCCTCCAGACTGTACGGCGAAATAGAAGCCTTGGACTCCTCATCAGGTCAAATCCGAATGGGAGAAGACGTCGGACTCACCCACTTTCTCCCCCAGCCCGTCAACATCGGCGTAATAGCATGAACGCTCATTGCCAGCTAGCATCGAAGTGAGAGCTGTTGCACCGACTCGGGTGAAGGAAAGAGTGAGGAGAGCAAGGTGTAGGAAGGATGGAAAAGGACATCGTCGCATTGCTGGAAGGTGAAGAGACCAGATTGGATTCGTGATGAGGAATGGTATGGAGGTTAAAGGAGCAGCTAGGTCCTTGGAAGTGGACGACCAGAAGTCAATCCCACGCGACAGCACCGCGTATCATTGAGCTTGTCCGGTCCTCCTCCTAATAATTACGTCTCTCAATCGGCGTATTCCCATTCATCTATCGTACAGCAATCGAACCATGTCTACCGCTTGGGACAATGCCCGCCGACATGCTCGAGCTCTCGAGACTGCACTCGACGGGAAGATCGCCTCATACTCCAAACTCGCCGCATTCATCTCTCGAGGATCATCATCCATGGCTGGGAGTAGCTCGGATCCGGTGGAGCTCGAGGAGGGTATCGGAGGGTACAAGCTTGTGGAAGAGGAGGTGGAAGAGCTGCTCGGGAAGGTCAGCTGAGCAGAGCCTGGCATGATTCATACTCATACAACCTGCCAGCTGGAACAAGCGATTGACGACCTCATGACTCTGATCAACTCCCCTTCCCAGCCACCTTCCTCTTCCATGCAACACGCCGCACAACGGCATCGTGAGAATCGGGACGATTATCGACGGGATTACATACGGACACGGGTAGCTCAAAGCCTTTCCGCTCTGGCGAGATGCTGATTCTTTTCCGCAGAATAACGTGGAGCAAGCGGTGCAACGATCAAATCTCCTCGGCTCGGTCCGCAAGGATATCAAGTGGGCTTCACATGTAGTGGGAGAAAACCCAAGCTGATAGTCGAGCAGTGACTACAAATCCTCTCTTCCCTCTCAAACCAACTCTCTCCTCGCCGACCGGGGACGGATAGACTCGAGTCACCGGATGATGGATGATACCCTCAAGTGTGTCTTCATCGCCCTGTGTGGGCACTGATGCTGATCGCGGCGGTCACAGCCAAGCATATGCCACCCGAGAAGACTTCTCCTCGCAACGAACGATACTCGCCTCGATTGATTCTCGGATGGGTGGGGTACTGAGTCAGATGCCAGGCATCAACTCCCTCATCACCATGATCCGCACACGTCGCCGGCGGGATACAATCATCGTTGGAGTGGTCATCGGCGGTTGCATGCTATTGTTGCTGGGGTACATGTTTGGATTCTGATGCGAGATATGAGGTATGGACAGGACGACAGATGTGAAAGATGCGCCACAGACGATCAATAATCATCTCCTCTTGAGACGACCTCTTTGCACGTTGGCCGCAGAAGGAGGGTGTGTTCCTGATAAAGCATGCAACGTCAGAGCTTGGCGATCAGCAATGTGAGGTTTCACGAATTGCGCAGTCTTGGCTCCGGGTTGAGGGTCGACGAGCGGGGGGTAGTCTGTAACCAGATGCTCCTTGACCAGAGTGTTGAGCTGGAGCGTGAGTCAGCCAGACAACGATGCGATGTCGCATAACTCACCGCAAGCAGGTAGTTCTTCTCGCCAGCGTGGTCAAGATAGCGTCGACAGAATGGCAATGTCCCAAAGGTTTTTTGAATAGATTTCAGGAGCGATCTTGCCGATTGGTGACTGAAGATGACCGTCTCAGATACCTGTAAACATAGTTGTCTGACTTACTGAAGCGAATACCGTTCCGGCAGTTGTTGCGATAAGGCGTAATGCGAGCACGCTCCGTCCTCGACCACCCGTCCCAGTCCCGTACTCCCGAATGTCTCGATGGCGAAGTACTCCCCTTCCTCCATCCTCGTTGTATCGCGTTCCGCGCCGTGCTGCTTAACGATAGGGACCGTCTTGCCACCGTGTATGCAGTATCGGCCGATGGAATGGCCGTTCAGGTTGGTGATGGATTTGACTGCCGGCAGCCATCAGCTTGGTAGGTCATGCGGACAGTCATCAAGGCTCACCTTGATGTGTCTTGCCGCCTACTTCGACTTCGTAGCTCTCCATGACCTCTTGTATTGCATTCCCGATGTCGCACATCCGGACGTCGATACCTGCTTCCTGAGGCTGAGTGAGAGATGTAACCAAAACCTGGGGAGCGACAGCAGCTTCACCCGTACTCCAGTGTTCGTAGCATCTTTCACCGCTTCCAACAGCCGGTCCCATGTTGGCTCGAAGTTCATGGTGAAAGCAGAGTCCACTATCCGCCCATTGACGTGGACACCAAAATCGACCTTCATCACATCACCCTTTTGCAGCACTATAATCCGATCAGCTTTTCCGTATAGACGACAAGGAGAACTGGCCCTTGATATCCCCAGCATTTGGCGTATAATGGGCCGCCACCTCATTCACGCTCAACCCCGTCGGAAAGCCTACACCACTCTCCAAACCACTCTCTTCGACCAGACTCCTCGTCCCGTTCTCGATGAGCTCCGCAATTTCAGTCATTGTCATGCCAGGTTTTATCGTCTTGCGGGCGTATTTGCGAACTTGACGGTGAACCTCGGCCGCACGACGGATGTTTTGGTAGTTGGTAGCTAGGTCCCCTTGGGCTGATCGTTCCCGCTCTCGTGCTTCGGCGGACGTAATGCGAGATGTGGTGCTGCAGGTGGTCAGAAGGATGTCAGGCTTGAAGGAGGGATCTCACTCGTCTTTGTATTCGACTTCTTCTCCGACCGGGTAGACGCCGTCCTTGAACAGCTTGCTTAGCCCCACTCGAGGAGGCTCAGACTGAGATGTCGAAGCTGCCTTCTTCTTCTTCGCTGCCAGGAGAAGCCGCATCGAGCATGACCTGATTGCCAGGTGGAGACTCACGCTTCTTCTTTTTCTTCTTCTTCTTTGCGTCTGCGACAGTATTGTTAGCTGATTTGAGCAGAAACCACATTAGTCGCTCACCCTCTGATGCTACGGTATCGCCTCCTCCGACATCCTCATCCTCGTCGTCATCGCCTTCTTCGCCGTCGACCTCCTCTGCCTCTTTCTCCGGCTTTCCGTTTGCCAGGGTAAGCGTCTCAAGTGGAGGCACGGCTATTGGTGTCATGGTGAATCTGTCACAGTCCGTCGGCCATCATTAAAGTTCTTGGTCCGCGAATTCGAAGCAGGTATGACCTCAGGAAAGTATGTCAAAGAAAGTATGCAAAGTACAAAGAGAAAGGTCGATGTCGCAGGATTGTCAAGTGGACAATTCACTTTCCAAAATAGGTACCTGAGGGGAGGTTCGGATAGGTTGCGTGATAAGATTTGCCCCCAGATCGCCGGCCAATCCTCTGTGCAGCAGATTCACGATTGGGTTGATCCACGCTGAGTCATATGTGGCTAGCATCGCCCACATCATCAATGCCCGTCGTTGTTGATAAGCTGCAGCATGGCAGGTTCGTTGCCATCTGTTTTCGTCATGCAAACAGCTTCCGTGCAACCCTCCTCCCGTCCAGCCCAAGTTCACCAGGAGATTCAGCTCTTCGCTTCATGCTTCCGTTCTCCGAATCCGACAATTTTGGCTTTCCTTTGGTTTCATCAGGTGCCAATTGACGAGGGCGGAGCTCGGCGAGAGGTTTGGGCAGGTTCTTCGGCGCTGTCGGTCTAGGGAGAACGGTGAAGAAGCGATGGTGCAGCGACTGGCTATTAGCGAGCTGCAAATGTTGCGAGCTCACTTTTATGGCAGATAATCGCGCTTTCGGATCAAATCTGAGCAGTTCTTTTGCTAGGTCCACACCCTCTTTGCCGATGGACGAGATCATGTTCCACCACGGGTTCTTGGGATATCCCTGCACATCATGGTAGTCAGGCAGCTTGGTGTGACCCTTAAGCCTCGTCAGCGTTCAGTACGTTTCATCTGTCTATTGCGTACCGGCCATTCTTGCTCTGATGGCGAACCCATCGCGTGAAACGTCTTCTTCAGCTGATCCATATCGGTCTCGCCGGCAAGAAAGGGCACGCGGAGAATGAGCTCGACGAAGATTGTGCCGATGGACCACATGTCGACGGCAGATGAGTAATATCGGGAGCCCCAAAGCAGTTCAGGGGGACGATACCACCCGCTTCCCGTCAGCTCAACCTCCACCGGTCAATGAGTGACTCGCCTGGTGATGACCTGGCAAGTCATCTTACTGCCTGCATCTGCAAACTCCCTCGCCAAGCCGAAGTCGGCGATCTTGAGCTCGCCGTTGGCTGCTATGAGCAGATTGTTCGGCTTCAGATCCTGTTGTTCCCGTGAGAACCAGACGTTCTCGAAGCATCTCCCACGTACTCGATGCAATACGCCATTCCGGTGAATGTACTCCAATCCTCTCAGAGACATCGCCATCCAGCTCTTCATATCCGCATTCTGGATGATGAGAGCTTTATCCCGGATGACAGCCTCCAGGTCGGCACCGAGGAACTCGAGAACGAGGTTGATGTTCTGCTTCACGGAGAAAACATCGAGTAGCTAAGGCGTGAATCAGGACATCGCACCCAGGCTCCAAGAAAGAGGAATCTACCGCGATGATGTTGGGATGATGCAGCTCCTGGAGAAACTTGACTTCTCGCAATGCAGTCATGTCAAGACCATCCTTCATCTCGCCGACCTTGATCTTCTTTATGGCGACTGTCCTCCATTATAAGCATTCAGACTGCTTGGCTCACCCTTTCGGCCCGTCACCTTCTCGCTGCCTGAAAGTGGCATTAGCATAGCTCAAACAGGGAATCTTGCTACGAACCTCTATACACATTGGCAAACGTCCCTTCTCCGATCTTGATACCTTTCTCCCCTGATACCCGTACATCAGAGTCGGCAAGCGATGCACCGTGATCTCAGCTCACATCTTTCGGCTCGTCGCTTATTCTCGAGTGCTGCGAGATCCATTGCAACCCGCTACTGGACTTTCGGTTGTTGGTCTTGTCGGGTGAAAGAGGTGGATAGGGTCAAAGCATCGGGGTGCTGAGGACAATCTACCCTGGGCCCATCGACAGAGGTATCGAAGAAGTTGCTGCGAGGCGTCAGGCGCGCAGTATACAGAAGGAGGTGTGAGCATTATGTGATGACAGTAAGGGCGATTTAGGAGGGCGAAATGATGGGCTCGGGCACCAGCTCACCTTATCGCAGTTATTCGTGCTCGGCTCGGATGAGGGCTACGAGGTCACCTTCGCGGCGGCGGCCCTTGTGTTTTCCAAGCCATCATCTCAGACCGGTCGCGGGGCTGTAGACGAATATGCGAAAGAAGCAAGAGGTCGAAATGTGCAAACCCGAAAAGTGGAGGCAAGGAGTAGGCGAGGAGGCTGAGTGTTTTGCATTGCCTTTGCTTCTGTGCCGTGACAAACAGCTCAGAGGCCGGCATGTCCGCAACGAGTTCGAAGCATATTGCCCTGAGCTATAACATCATCCCACCGGCCGACGTGAGCTCCGCAGATGTCAAGATAGGCCCGGATCCTGTCCCTCCCTCCGACCACCGGGTCTTACCACTCCTATATGCTTCTTCGACCTCAGCATACTACAAGTCTGCCTCTTCAACGCTTCGAGAACTCCAGCGACAGCTTAATGAGAGCTTGACGGCGTGGAAGGACGCGATAGGGGACAGAGAGAAGGCGAAGGAGGACCTCGGAAAGGTTGGATATGGCAAGGGACGGGCGACGAGGATGACGGCTGGCGTGGATGCTCAGGTCCCAGCAGTAGCAGACGGACAAGCTGTCAAGATGATTGAGGAGGAGGAGGAGGAGGAGGTCACGCAAGATACCTGAGTGCGTTGTTCTGTTGTGAGCTCAACCTTATACCGCTTGAGCCTTGGTTCCGCGGCTCAGCCTCGCACCACGACTCTCGACTTGTCTATCACTTCGTACCGGAGCCGGCGATGGATCCTCTGCTACTCATCGCTCGCTTGTCACTGCCCTGCGAGGCAATGGTGCGGCTGAGCAGACCTCAAACTTTGCAGGATCCGGGGGCGCAATCATCTCAATCCCAGCTTTCAGCCTGTCACTGTCCCAACATCCAGTTTGTCTTGTAGGCAGATAGCTTTCGTCCCATCGTTCGTGCGACATCTCATCTCCTCATACGCTTGTAAATAGATGCGACAGACCGGAGCATGCCAAGATTTGCGCGCCTATCAAGCAGTAGAGTTACCATCTTTTCGTTTAGGCTTGAACCACCTCGTCGCCACCGCGGCCTCTCCCACTGCAGGCAATACTCGTTGTCGTTCACTTTCATCTCTTGTATACGGGGCTTGTCTCAGCCCTAATCAGCTGCAAAATGGGTGCTCTTCTTTCCATACCACTTCTCAGCGGAGGTGTCGGAGCCATTGGCAGCTCGCTGTGTTCCGGTTGCTTCCTTTTCATGGGTATGTGGTTATAGTCGTTTCCCTTAGACTTTGCTGACTTCGGCTTTACAGGAGGTACTGCGGCATCAGCTTTCTGCAAGTCATGCAACTGCAATTCATCAATTGCGACTCGAGTTGGTTTCGGAGTGAGCAAGACGCTCTTTAGCGGGACCTCAACGCTGACCTTTGCGACGCAGCTGATATTCGCCCTATCGTCGATGCTGGCATACCTGTCCCGGACGGACATCGCGATCAAGCAGCTCGAGAAGCTGAGCTGGGACTGGATCAAAATGGACTGTTCGGGCGGGAAATGTTACGGCCTACTCGCGGTGAGTTACTCATCGAGGCTTTCAGCTGTACTGAACAACGAGTAGGTCCACCGGTTCTGCTTCGCACTCGCCCTTTTCCATCTGCTGCTCTCGGCGACCTTGATCGGAGTTCGATCGACGAAGGCCAAGCGAGCAGCCATACAAAACGGGTACGCCTTGGTTCTTTCTTGCTAGTCACGAATGACATTGCTTGTAGCTGGTGGGGTCCGAAACTCCTCCTGTACTTCCTCCTTTGTTTCCTGTCCTTCCTCATCCCCAACGAGTTCTTCATGACCTACGGCTCATATGTCGTACCTATCGGCGCGGTCACTTTCATCCTCATTGGTCTCGTCCTGCTCGTCGACTTCGCTCATTCCTGGTCGGAGACTTGTCTTGACAACTGGGAACGTGCGGAATCAAATCTGTGGCAATTCATCCTCGTCGGCTCCACGTTCGGTATGTTTGCGGCTTCAATTACCCTCACGACGCTCCTCTACGTATTCTTTGCTGGATCCGGATGTGATACAAACACCGCTTTAATCACCGTCAACCTCATTTTGTCAGTAATTATCACGGGTCTTGCGATTTCCCGCCCGGTACAAGACGCCACCCCAAAATCCGGTCTCACGCAAGCGTCAATGGTCGCTGCATACTGTACATACCTTACGGCATCGGCTGTAGTCAACCATTCCGATGACGGTCGATGTAATCCGCTTCGAGCCAGCGGCGGAACCAAGACAACCACTGTCGTGATCGGGGCACTTTTCACCTTCCTTGCCATCGCATACTCAACGAGTCGTGCCGCTACCCAGAGCAAGGCACTTGTCGGCAAAGGTCATCGAGCGGGTGCCGGCGCAATCTCTTTGCCCAATGAAACCAGCGAAGAAGATGGCGAGGTCCGCCTTGTCACCAATCAGCCGAAAGGCCGTCGAGATGAGATGAGGTACCAGGCGATCCTTGCCGCCGTCAATGCTGGCTCACTGCCAGCATCAGTTCTCGACGAACCTGAAGACGACGAGGACATCGAGGCAGCCATCGGTGAGGAAAGAGATGACGAGCGCGGGGGGACGAAATACAATTACTCGTGGTTCCACATCATCTTCGTCATGGCGGCAATGTATATTGCAGGTCTTCTGACCGACTGGTGAGTTGCCCTTCCCGAAAGAACGCAGCAGCTGAATCACCATTAGGGCTATAATTTCCACCTCTCCCATGGCACATCCCACTGAGCCGCTGCCAATCACACCTTCCTTCGCCGTGGAGCCTGATGTATACATCGGTCGATCAGAGACGACGATGTGGATGAGAGTCATCAGCACCTGGCTGTGCTATGGTATCTACTCCTGGAGCTTGTGAGCCTACCACTCATCTGCGGTCATTACTGGGCTGACTTAGCTTTGCGCAGAGTCGCTCCTCTCGTGATGCCCGATCGCTTTGGGGACGTATGATGGCAGATCAGGTGCATGAGGCGTCACTCTTGGCCATCAGGGGTCATGGCATGATGATGTATCTGCTGTTACTTTCTCCTGGCCCGTGAAGTGTCAGGTCACGTGACCGCATAATTTCCGCTGTCCAGTATACACTCAATCCTTATTGAGGCTGGAAGATCAACCATATATCCGTATCTCTTGGCTGCAGGGATGTCCCACGACCTCTTGATCACCATAGACTCGGACGACGAAAGCGACATCCAAGCCGAATCGAACGGACGTTCCCTCCCTCCCGCAAAAGAGGAAGATCTTGACCCAGATTTCGAGTTCGACTTTACGGGTCAGAAGCAACAAGAGGTGGAACTTCGGGGAGGAGACGAGGTGAAAGATGGTAAGAATGGTGCTCAGGTGCGATTTCATACCGTTGTATTCAGTTTTTTGGTCTGATCAGCGATCAGGCCATAAGCGTGGACGATATCATAGCAAGGAGAACGGGACAGCTCGTCGACGCATACAGGGTGCGGAAACGGAACCGAGTCCCACTTGAGGATGAGGGGTCTTCGGACTCGGAGGTTGACGGAAGCTCTGTCGAGCGAGATTGCGACGCCGAGCTAGAAAGCGAAGACGAGGACGAAGGCAGCGAAGCGGTAGAGCTCGACGTGGGGGAGGGAACCGAGGACGGCGATGATCCGGAACAACAGGAGGAGGAAATTCAGGAGCGCGACGATGGCGAGAGGTCTTTCAATGTCTCCGTTGAGGTGGATATAAGAGGAGACGACCGCTCAGATCATCAGGACACAGCTGCAGAAGTTGCGAGGAAGGACGCTTTCTTTGCCAAAGACCCAACCATCGACCCTACCGTACCATCCTCCTTCTCAGCCATGAATCTTTCCCGACCTTTACTTCGCGCCCTCACCGCCTTATCCTTGACCGTCCCTACACCCATTCAAGCCCGCGCCATTCCATTGGCTCTCCTAGGTCGAGACATCCTCGGCTCAGCTGTCACTGGATCAGGCAAGACAGCGGCTTTCATCGTGCCCATACTGGAGCGACTGTGCTACCGAGATCGAGGCCGGAACGGACAAGCAAGTCGCGTGCTTGTATTGTGTCCGACACGAGAGCTGGCTGTCCAATGCGAAGCTGTTGGCAGAGCTTTGGCAGAGAAGGGAGGCATGGACGTACGCTTTGCCCTCCTGGTCGGTGGGTTATCCCTCAACGCGCAAGCACATACCCTACGTACCCTTCCCGACATCCTCATTGCTACTCCGGGTCGGCTCATCGATCATCTCACCAACACCCCATCTTTCACCCTGTCGGCCCTGGACGTCCTGGTCATCGACGAAGCCGACCGAATGCTCGAAGCAGGGTTTACCGATGAGCTCGAGGAGATCATCAAGGCGTGTCCTCGATCCCGCCAGACCATGCTGTTCTCCGCGACTATGACCGACAGCGTCGATGAGCTTGTCAAGCTCAGTCTCGACAGACCTATCCGCCTTTTCGTTGATCCTAAACGTAACACCGCGTCCGAACTCACGCAGGAATTCGTCCGGATACGCACAGATGCGTCGAGATCACCGAGCTTGCTGGCGTTGTGCAAGCGGACTGTGCGAGAAAGGTGCATCATCTTCTTCAGGAGCAAGGCGCTCGCGCATCAGATGAGGGTGGTTTTCGGACTTTGCGGTCTGAAGGCCGCGGAGCTGCATGGGAACCTCCCGCAAGAGCAGGTGAGTTTGAATAAACCTTCGACGAAGCTGAAGATTAGCGTCTCAACGCTCTGAACGACTTTAAGGCTGGTAGGGTCGATTATCTCCTTGCTACAGACCTGGCGTCGCGCGGTCTCGATATCAAGGGCGTGGAGACGGTCGTCAACTATGACATGCCTGGTCAAATCGCACAGTATACCCACCGCGTGGGCCGCACAGCCAGAGCAGGCCGGAAAGGACGGTAAGCAGATTATATGGCATAAGGAACGGTAAAGCTTACCCGTCTCAGCTCTATTTCTCTGGTCGGGGAAGCAGACCGCAAGATGCTCAAAGCTGCTATCAAGCAATCTTCATCCGACCAGATTCGACATCGAATCATCCCAGGCCCGGCCGTGACAGCCATGTCATCCCAGCTGGACGAGTTGAAGGACGAGATCCAGGAAATACTGAAGGAGGAACGGGAGGAAAAAATGGTGAGTCGATGGAGGAGAACAACACTGATATTCAGCTGCGACAAGCGGACATGGAGTTGAAGAAGGGGGAGAATATGGTCGAGCATGAAGCCGAGATTTTCGCCAGGCCGGCTCGGACATGGTTCCAGAGTGAGAAAGAAAAGCAGGCTGCAAGGAGTGAGTCTGGCGGGTTTCGCACGCCACTATGCGATCAGAGTGAAGGAGCAATTTCGAACAAAGCTGATCCATGAGAGCAGACGTGAGCAAGTCGGCCTACGTTGACAGCTTCCCTGGCGCGAAGCCCGTCGAACTGAAAGAGAAGATCAAGCGGGGGCAATACGACGGTCTCTCTCGGAAGGCAAAGCGGAGAAAGGTGGCCACGGAAGCGGATGATGATGCGGGATCGACTGCAGCGGCAATACGGTCGGCGAAGCGTGGTGCTCGACCCCGCAAAATCACCGAACCGATGACTAAACCAGCTACAGCCCAAAAGGGAGGTAATATCAAGAGGAAGAGGGGGAGTGCTTTCGATGATGAGCGAGGGGGAAAGAAGGGCGGGCATGAGGGGATGAGGTCGAAACCGACGAAGGTGGCTTTGGAGAAGAAGGGGAAGGGATCGAAGGGTGGGAAGGGGAAAGGGCAGAGTTGGGGGAGGAGATGACATTCAGCACCCTCTTGATCATGGGACCAGCTTCGATCTGCATCACAGACGTCGTCCTCTCGCCATGCGTTTGTCCGGGGTATGCATGCTTCAGCGCTCAATCCGCTAAGTCGGAGAAGGCCTAGTCACAGCCCGAGTTTGGCAGCCAACGTTTGAATCTTGCAAAGCAGTCCGGTGATTGACAACAGCAGCATACGTGCATGGCCACTCAGCAAAGTTCCACCTGGTTGACCACGTCTGAGCGGTTTCGAAAGATCCAAAGTGTCTCGGGAGATCCAAAGTGGCTAACTCGAGCAGCTCAGAAGTGCCGGGAGGGGCAAGGGAAATGAGTAATTTTGGGATCAATTGATCGCCCAATTGCTGATCGAGGGCTAAGTACGCGCTCCATCGGCATCCAACGAGACGGGGCTGCAAAGACACGATCCTTGTCACCGCTAAGGAAGAACGAGGGAGAGGCGTTCATGATCGTGGTGCTCAGGATATGCTGGACCTCCAGCTGGATCTGGAAGACCAAGGGTTGTAGAGCCGGGCTGTCCGTGACGGAGCATTGTCGCAATATCCATCCGATATCCTGCACTATCTGATTTGCCTGGTACTATTCAAAACCGACACAGAAATCCTGATTGATGTGGCTTGGACAATCTCAAAAGTCCGTATTTTCTCCCTCCGTTCACAACAATTTCAAAGGCTTGACCAAGTAAGCCCGCCTCAGAAGGCGGATTTCTCCCCAATCATCTTCTCGGACATGCTCCACATCTTCTCCTCGGCGTCCTCCGATTCGTCAAAGAATGGACGTACGAAGGCACATGAGAAAAACGCACCACGCCCTGCGCCCACGCTGCGACCTCTCCGGGGCGACCTGACCTTCCTTCTCGAGATACGCGCCGGGAGCAGCTGGGCGTTTTAGCGGCTTGGCATCGAGAGATGTACTTACTCTGCGGGAGCTCCGGGTCGAATTCGGCGATGAGGTACCTGAGATCGTCAGTTCCACATGTAGCGATGGGTTACTCACGGTTCCGCCGTCTTGGAATGTCCTGAAGTTCTCCATCTTTCGTGAAACATCTTCATTCAAGAAGCCTTCCCATCACTTCGTCCTTCACCCCGCACTCACCCATCGTTACCAACTGCTCCGGCGTAAGATGCCTCGAAAGATGAGTAAACAGTCCTACGACTCATGAGACAAGCGCATTTCACTCCCCAGCGGCACCCAATTCCAGGATGGAGACTAAACACACGTCCCACCTTCCCACCCGACTTTCTCGCGAGTGCTGACGCCAAGAGCACTTTCAGCCTTTCGGTCTCGCCGTACCTCCTGCCGCGATCGAACTCGGCCTTCGTTACTGCAGTTCAGGTCGTCCCATGGGAAGCCGGGGATGGCATGCACCTCTGAGGAGACGATCACGATGCGAGGGGGTGAAGACGAGGTGAGCATCGTTGGGAGTATCAGTCTGCGTGAGCAAAGACGTGCATTAGCGAGGTCATTTTGGACGGTGACAGTCGACGCACTTGGTAAGGAGGAACGGTCAGATGTGATTGGTAGAGATCTGCAGCTCCAACCCGTCTTCCGTCCGGGTCAAAGGAGCGCCCGTAATCTCAGCATGTGGCAACACCTATGCCATCAGCTTAGCACCTCACATCTATCACCGACATCGATGGTCTCAGGGTACGCATCGATCTCCTCCGCCGCAAGACGGACATTCTCCAACGAGCTGAGGTTAAGCAAGGCAAGAGCGAGCGACGTGGCGCGTCCGGAGTCTCCTTACGTATACTCGCCAAAGACTCGTCAATCCTACCTCGCTTCAGTATGACTTGAGCAAAGAGATGAGGGAGGAGCCCCACTTTGCCTGGGAGTGCGCGGTAAGTATGCTTGACAATCGTCGCAGCGTCTTCCGCGCCGATCCCACCGAGATTCCCACCGGTGATCAGGACTGATGAGACATCAGCTTGGTAAGTAAGTCAAGCGGAAGAGAAGAGGGCTCACCGGTTTTGCCGCGGATATTGCGAGCAGAGGGCTTGAGCAACCTCGTTCCCGATGATGGTCGACATGATAACGCCGAGTTGCAATTGGAATAGACTTGTGTCGGAACAGTACCCGTCAGTATCAAGACAGGTCACATCTCGACGAGTTTATATAGGTATCATCATTGAGGACGACCGCGGTGTGTCAGGGGTTGGATTGACGGTTCCACCTGAGATGATGATGAAGGCCGGGAGACCGGGGCAGATAACACATTCAACGGCAATCGCACCAAACAGCACACGACGTGCGATTGGCTCGCACTTTAGCAAGGATTTCGATTGCCATCCATGCTCTCCTCGTCAGCTCTGGAGACCAAATACCCGGTCATTACGATACACATCAGGCGATGAAGAGCCGCAAAGAGAATTGTGCGAGGCGTGAGAAGATCAAGTTCCGTCTGCGTCCTCAGTGTGGTTCTGCTTGACGTATGTTCGGATAACCCTTCCAAGAAGTCCTACTCCTTAATCATCAGTAATTTCATCTATCTCGGGTCCCGGAGAATCTGATTTCACTCACAAACCTGAAGCTACAAGTGCGCCTGCGTCTCTTCGAGCAGTCTGAGCGCTTCCTCCCTTGCCACCTGCTCAGCCCTCCGCCGTCGGCGCCGCTCCTCGTCAGCGTCAGGCAGGTCCGGCTCCACCTCGTCCAAGGATTCTTGTCGATATATCTGCACCAAGGGGTCTTGCTCAATGTCCCCAAAGCTTCTCATGTCCAGCCGCGGGCTGAGCAGTCTTACTCGTCGCGGTCTCATAGCCTGCCGCAGATCGACATCGACGTCGGCAGTAAGGCGAAGCGATTCGAAGCAGACACCGTCAAATGATCAAGTGAATTTCGGTGCTCCTCGATCCTCTCGAAAGCTGCTACGAGGGTCACACGGAGTCGACAAGGGAGCCTCATACGGTAGTCGGTTGAGCGCCTGGGATAGCTCGATTGACGACCTGGAGGTCGTCCAAGTCAACGTGATTTTGACCGCCAATTTGTCGGATCCTCGCCATCTTGCGCCTCAGTGGAGTTGAACTCCAATACTGGTTCACGGATGATCTCCAAGAAACTCTGCTTAGCAAAACCGCCTTCCGGCTCGACAGCGTTGCCCTGTAAAGTGCGCTTTAGCGATGAAGCATCTGGGGCCAAAATCCGCTCACTTCCGCAATTCCCTCGACCTCGCGGTGGCGCTGGACACGCCAGGCAGCCTTCATGCCTTACTGAGTATCAGCGACAAACTCCTCAGTCGGTTTGAAGAACGCTCTCGCCATAAACAGGGATCGAGGATTATGCCAACCTGCCGTCTTCATAAGCCATGACCATGAAATTCGGAGTAACACCTACTGCGGCGAAAATGATAACCTCGTCCACCGTAGAGGAAATAGTACACACAGTAAAGCGCATAGACCGCCTCGGAATGCACACCGCCAGCTTTCGATATATACAGATCGCCCCAAGTGATGACTCCATTCACGATGATAAGACAGACCGGATACGTCGATATACGCAGAGCAATTTATTTTCAGGAATTGATCCTGGAGGTGACCCATTGAATCTGCCGTAGATTTTCTAAGGTGCAACTGCGGTACGTCGTTGTTTGCTTCGTAATTCAGCAGGTTGCCGGCAATCATGGCTTTCGATGTGCGGAGACTTTGGCGGAAGAGTGTGGTTAGGGTCTGCAGTAAATCGTTGCGCATCATTAATAAGACCGTTATATCACCGAGACCGGAGACTCACCATGATGACCGATGCGGAGGCTATCAGGCAAGAGAGGGATTGCCAAAGGTACTATCAAAACGTGGAGAAATCATCTTGTCGACTGATGAGCTTACCAAGTCATGAACAAAGTACTTCGTTCGAGTCACATTGTCACTCGGGTTCGGTCAGCGGAGAACCAGTACCGCGTACAAATGAACGCACGAGCCCTTGATCCAGCACACGTTTAAGATTGGATCCCATCCAAAGTGGTGGAGAGCCACCGGGAGGATTGGAACACCCATACCCAGAGCGATCGATACCCCGACATACCGTCGCTCAAGACACGCAACATCATTAGCATTCACCTGAACGCGAGCATGGGTGCCCACGCCTCTGAATCGGGTTGACACCGAAGCAGATGGTGAGCATGAGGTTCATGGCGATGCAGGTGCATAAGTAATTGACCCTAAGGAAGATTCAGCTTTCGGCGAATCTCATGTTTGAAGAGCTCACACGCCGAGGGTCGCCATCAACCAGTATACTCCGGTGGCGCAAAGCGCCAGGGTGTCAACGGCTCTACAGACTGTCTCAGGTTTCAATCAGCGAAAATCCGTGAAGCACTTGGAGGAGGCCTGCGCTCACTTCGATCTCAACGGCGATATAGTCGATATCGTAGATTATCTCGAAAGCCATCGACCAGAGCATGAGACGGAACGATACCCGGTCGATCATGTGTCGAGCTCGGCGTTTGGAGTAGATCCCATACCGTTGACGCGGTTGCAATCGACTTCTTGAAAGCTGATTGTAGGAGAATCGACGGTTGAGCAACATTGCGCTGTAAGACGGTCGATCTTTCGATGGCCCAGCTGACAGTCCGGTATTATACAACAAGGTTTGAGCCTCCCTACGGCCCGTGTGCCCGTGCTCACCACCAAGGCAAATGAGACGCAGAATGCGAGAAGATTCCAGCCCTCTCGTAGTGTAGGTCATGTCAAGATCACCGAAAACGGGAAACCGTCGCAAACACAGAACAATCAAGGCACCACTCACCTTTCGGCATCCATACCAGCTTCATTGAGAGAGACCCTCTCCACCTCAAGAACCCTAACTTACCAATAAAAATCATTCACGTGGTCGGGATTGTAATGTGTTTCAGATCTGCGCGAGACAGCGCTTGGACGCGGCTTGGAACCTTTCTTCTCGTCGTCTGTCTTTCAGAATCGAAATTCAATAAGGCTTTGTCTGCGCCAGAATCATTCTGGAAATACATCAGGCTGGCTACCGTCCTTCTTTCAAGCGATACCGGCAGGGGGCTTCAAACTCATAGTTCATCATAACATGGCAAGCTTCCTCCCTGATGCCGCCGGGACAGGGCTGATATGCCATCCCAGTCTGCGTACGGGACGGTCCCTGCTGCCAATCACCATGCCGATCCAGAGCTCTTGTACGTCAAGCAGAATCGTATAGGTAGGTCAATCATGCTCGGCGACACATACCAGACTCTGATGGGGTGTGGTGTAGGGAAGGGGAGCTTCGGGGAAGTGTATAAGGGGTGAGTAACGAGTCTGCATCGCTGTCGCCCAACACTGACCGCTTTTTCAGTTACGACAAGCGTACTTCACTCCCCGTCGCCATCAAGATCATCGACCTCGAAAGCGCCGAAGACGAGATCGACGACATTCAGCAGGAGATTCAGATTCTAGGCCAGCTGGACAGCGAGTTTGTCACCCGGTAGGTCCGTACAACCTGGATTCAAGCTGACCGCAAGATACCACGGGTCATTTTTGAAAGGGTCACATCTATGGATCATCATGGAGTACTGCTCAGGAGGATCTTGCTCGGACTTGGTGAGCCAGCTAAGCAAGGAGAGGGCTGATGAACAGATGAAAGCAGGTGTGTTCCGGGAAGAATACATCGCCATCTTTGCTCGAGAGCTGTTGAGAGGTCTGGAGTACTTGCATGGCGAGGGCAAGCTGCATCGGGACATCAAAGGTGAGTTGCCGGGTTGACCCAGCTGATAGCGCAGCCGCCAATATTCTGCTGACTTCTAATGGTGATGTCAAGCTGGCAGACTTCGGTGTCTCTGGTCAATTGACCGCAACGATGACCAAGAAGGTGCGCATCCGATCCGAGGAAGCTAAGCCATTCAGAACACCTTCGTTGGCACACCATATTGGATGTCACCGGAGGTCATCAAGCAGTCGGGGTACGATCACAAGGCGGATATCTGGAGTTTGGGTATTACCGCGATTGAGATGGCGATGGGCGAGCCACCTTACGCCGACCTGCATCCCATGAAGGTGAGAGTTCGTTTGAAATACGCCCTGACATCAGGTGCTCTTTCTCATTCCCAAAAACCCCCCACCACAGCTCAATGAGGCTCGCTTTTCGCGGACTTTCCGCGACTTCGTGTCGCTCTGTCTACAGCGCGACCCTCGCATGGTGAGTCATTCTGACCGATTCCGCTGACCCCCAGCGCCCCTCCGCCAAAGACTTGCTGAAGCACAAGTTCATACGGACAGCTCGAAAGGCATCTTACCTGACCGAGC
>JAABUW010001370.1_pt1 | contig 41254 bp, 37 predicted proteins | sample 5560081 | NCBI WGS metagenome assembly JAABUW01 (sample SAMN10711882, study PRJNA513363) | rock metagenome | isolation source: Antarctica rocks | place: Antarctica: Victoria Land, Knobhead sud | reverse complement strand
GATGCGTGCGGCCGCGGCCAGGCCTGTGAACGTGTGGCGCTTGGCCCAGTCGCCGGGCACGGGCAGCACGGTGGCGCGGCGCTCCTCATGCCGCCCGTGCGCGTCGTCGGTCGTCAGGGTGGAGGGGGCTGCGCTGGTGTCGGCCAGCAGGGCCAGCAGGGCCTGCATGTCCGCGTGCAGCGGGCCGCGGTTGCCCTTGATCACCAGCGCGTCGCCGCCGCCCCGGCTGCATATGTCCTTAGCCGTGGCCCGGCTGCCGTGCAGCGCATCGGCGGTGACGGTGGTGGCCGTGAGGTCCAGCAGGCCGATGATCTCGCGTGCGGCCGCAACCTCGCTGCGCCCAGCCGCACGGCGGACGGCCAGCACCAGGCGCTGCTCGGCGGCCCAGGCCGTGACCAGGTGCAGGGGTGTGCTGCGCCGGGCCGCGTCCACAGCGCCGCGCAGCGACGTGCCGTCCAGCGCCACCACCTGGCCAGCCGTGCCCACCTGGCCCCACGGCGGCAGCAAACCGGCCCTGAAGGCGCAAAACGCCGCCTCGAAGGCAGAAGGGTCGAGCAGGCGGGACACCCGGCTGAACGTATCGTGGCTGGGCACGCCATGCGCCAGCCCCAGCACCTGCGCCAGAACGTCCCGCTTGGACGCCGCGAAGTCGGCCATGTCCACGCAGCTTTCCACCCCGCACAGCACGGCTGCGAACGCAATCAACAGCAGGTCCGGCAAGGCGTGCCGCGCATTGGGCGCACGCGGGTCGGGAACGGACGCGAACAACGAGCCAAGACCGACCATCACCAGCCCCCAAGCACATGCCAGGAGGCCGCGTGACCATGCGATCAGGCCAAACCATAGCCCCCGCCTCATATGCAATCGCCCTGCCCGAAGGGAGAGGGGGAAGGCAGCCGTACCAGTGCCACTTTCCGCTGCAAATGTTATGCACAGCGAACCATCACTCTGGGGACCAGCCTTGAATCGACGCGACTTCATCCAGTCCAGCGCCGCCTTAGCCGCAGGCACCCTGCTCGGCGCCGCGGGCGAGCCAGCAGGGCCGACACCGTTCGACGGCGCCACCGTCCGCCGCCTGGCGCAGGCGCTGAGCAAGCAGCCCTATGCCGCCCCTGACACCGGCCTGCCCGGCCCGGTGGACCATCTGACCTACGAGCAATACCGCACCATCGCCTACAAGCCCGACCGCGCCCTGTGGCGCGACGGCAACCTCCCATTCCAGGTGCAGTTCTTCCCACGCGGCTTCCTATACCGCCCGGCGGTCGAGGTGTTCGAGGTCGCCGCCGGTCAGGCAGCCCGCGTCGCCTACTCGCCCGACCTGTTCGACTGGCCGGACCCAGCGATGCGCCTGCCGGACCTGGGATTTGCCGGCTTCCGCATCCATGCCCGGCTGAACCGTCCGGACGTGTTTACCGAGGCCGTGGTGTTCTTGGGCGCCAGCTACTTCCGCGCTGTCGCCAAGGACCAGGTGTATGGCCTGTCCGCCCGCGGCCTCGCCATCGGCACCGGCAACCCGCGCGGCGAGGAGTTCGCGCGCTTCCGCTCGTTCTGGCTGGAGCGTCCGGGCGCCGGCGCGGGGTCCCTGGTGGTGCACGCCCTGCTGGACACCGCCAGCACCACCGGCGCCTACCGCTTCACCATACGCCCCGGCGAGACGACCGTGTTCGACGTGGAAAGCGTGCTGTATCCGCGCACCGACATCACCGAGCCGGGCCTGGCGCCGCTGACCAGCATGTATCTGTTCGGCCCGGCTGACCGCCCGCGCGATGACTGGCGCCCGGCCGTGCATGACAACGACGCCCTGCAGATGTGGACCGGACGGGACGAGGCGCTGTGGCGCCCGCTGGCCAATCCCGTGAACCTGCAGGTCAGCGCATTCGGCGACAGCAACCCACGCGGCTTCGGCCTGATGCAGCGCGCCCGGGCGTTTGCCGATTATCAAGATCTGGAAGCGCAGTATGGCCGCCGGCCCGGCCTGTGGATCGAACCGATCGGTGATTGGGGCGGGGGTGCCGTGACATTGGTGGAAATCCCGACCGCCAACGAGACCAACGACAACATCGTCGCCTTCTGGCGCCCGAAGGAGCCGTTGCGGAAAGGCGGCGAATACAGCGCCACCTACCGGATGCACTGGGTCTGGGACACGCCGGTGGCCGGCAAGCTGGCGCGGATTGTCGCCACCCGCAGCGGCGCCGTGCCGGGCGGGCGGGTGTTCGTGCTGGACATCGTCGGCGACCCGGTGAAGGGGCTGCCGCCCGACGCCAAGGTGCGTCCGGACATCTCGGCAAGCGCCGGCAAGGTCGGCGGCATCTTCAGCGTGCCCAACAGCGAGACCGGCGGCTGGCGCGTCAGCTTCGAGCTGCAGCCGGACGGCGCCAAGCTGTCCGAGCTGCGCTGCGTCCTGCTTGGCGAGGCCGGGCCGCTGTCGGAAACTTGGCTGTATCGCTGGACCGCCTGATGGACGTCCTGCCGCCCGCATTCCGCGCCCTGCCGGACGAGGCGCCGCTGCCGATGCCGGTGCAGGACCTGCGCGCGGCGCCAGGCCATGCGCCGCGGCCGGCGACGCGCCCAGCCGGGATCTTGGGACGGCGGGTCTTCGTGATCGGCGGCGCCGTGCTGCTGACGGTTTATGCCTCGTACGAGATGTACTGGGTGCTCGGCGGCGCGGCGACCGTGCTGGGCTGGACGGTGCTGGCGCTGTTCGTCGTGCTGTTCGCCTGGATCGCGCTGGCCTTCACCAGCGCGCTCGGCGGGCTGTGGTCCACGCTGCGCGGCGGCGGGCTGGAGCTGGGGCTGGGCGGCCCCCTGCCCGCCCCCGGCCTGCGCACCGCGCTGCTGATGCCGACCTACAACGAGGACCCGGCGCGCGTGATGGCCGGCCTGCAAGCGACCTACGAATCCCTGGCCGCCACCGGCCATGCCGCCGCCTTCGACCTGTTCATCCTGAGCGATACCACCGACCCCGACGTTTGGATCGCGGAGGAGGCGGCGTTCCTGGGGCTGCGGGAGCGCACCGGGGCGGCCGAGCGCATCTTCTACCGCCGCCGGCCGAAGAACTCCGAGCGCAAGGCCGGCAACATCGCCGACTGGGTCCGCCGCTGGGGCGCGGCCTATCCCGTCATGCTGGTGCTGGACGCGGACAGCGTGATGGAGGGAGAGACCCTGGTGCGTCTGGCCTGCGCCATGGAGCGCAACCCCGGCGTCGGTATCCTGCAGACCCTGCCGGTGATCGTCGGCGCCACCACGCTGTTCGCGCGGATGCAGCAATTTGCCGGGCGGGTGTATGGCCCGCTGATCGCGCAGGGGATCGCCTGGTGGCACGGGTCGGAGGGCAACTACTGGGGCCACAACGCCGCCATGCGCACCGCCGCCTTCGCCGCCGCGGCCGGGCTGCCAACCCTGCCTGGCCGGACCCCGTTCGGCGGCCACATCCTGAGCCACGACTTCGTCGAGGCCGCGCTGATCCGCCGGGCTGGCTGGGCGGTCCACATGGTGCCGGGCCTGGGCGGCAGCTACGAGGAAGGGCCGCCATCCCTGACCGACGTGGCGGTGCGGGACCGGCGATGGTGCCAAGGCAACCTGCAGCACGCCAAGGTGCTGCCAGCGCGGGGGCTGCACCCGGTCAGCCGGCTGCATCTGCTGATGGGGATCGGCAGCTATATCACCTCGCCCCTGTGGCTGCTGTTCCTGCTGGCGGGCGTGCTGATCTCGCTGCAATCGCGGTTCGTGCGGCCGGAATACTTCGGGGAGGGCCGGGCGCTGTTCCCATCTTGGCCGCAGGTTGACCCGGTGCTGGCGGCGCAGGTGTTCGCCGGCACGATGGCGGTGCTGCTGGCGCCGAAGCTGCTGGCCTACCTCGCCTTGCTGCGGGATGGAGCGCTGCGGCGCGGCTGCGGCGGCGGGGTGCGGACCGGGCTGGGCGTGCTGGTGGAAACCGTGCTGGGTGGGCTGATCGCGCCGGTCGCCATGCTGATCCACACCGGCGCGGTCGCCGGCATCCTGCTGGGCCGGGACAGCGGCTGGAACCCGCAGCGGCGGGATGACGGGCGGGTGCCGCTGCGGCAGGTCGTGGCGGGATACTGGCGGCTAACCCTGTTCGGGCTGCTGCTGGCAGGCGCCGTCTGGACGGTATCGGAGGCGCTGTTCCTGTGGATGCTGCCGGTGCTGCTGGGCCTGGGCCTGGCGATCCCGCTGGTGGCGTTCACCAGCAGCCGCGCCGCCGGGCAGGCGCTGCGCCGGCTGGGCCTGCTGGGTACATTGGAGGAGCGGCAAGCGCCCGCCGTACTGCTGCGCGCCGCCGCGCTGTCACGCGAGCTGCGGCACCCTGCGGAGCCGGCCATCCCGCGTCTGCTGCGCGACCCCGCCCTACTGGCCCGGCACCGCGACATGCTGCCGCCGCCACGCGGCCGCGGAGAGGGCACGGTTGACACGGCGCTGGCGGTAGGGCTGGCAAAGGTCGCCGACGCCGATACCGTGGCGCAGGCGGCAGCTTCGCTGTCCCGGGCCGAGGCGGCGGCGGTGCTTGGCAACGCCGAGGGGCTTCATGCCCTGGAAAGCCTGGCAGGGTGATGCTGGCGCAACCGATGGGGATGCCTATGACTGTTCGAAGCTGGACCTGGCCTGTCCTGCTGGCCGCACTGCTGGCCGCGCTGCCAGGCGGCACCCGTGCGGCGGAGCGGCCCGGCGCCGGATGCGGCGCCGGGTTCAAGGTTGCGCTCGATGTCGGCCACACCCTGTCCCAACCCGGCGCGACTAGCGCAACCGGGATGACGGAGTTTGCCTATAACCAGCGTCTGGCCGTAGCGGTGGCCGACGCCCTGCATCGCGGCGGCATCGCCGCCGTGCTGATCGGCGGAGATGGCGGGCCGATGCCGCTGCTGAACCGGCCCCGGCTGGCGCTGGCGGCCGGGGCGTCGCTGTTCCTGTCGCTGCACCACGATTCCGTGCAGCCGCAGTATCTGTCCACCTGGATGGTGGGCAGTCAGGCACGGCCGTACAGCGACAGGTTCCGCGGCTATGCGGTGTTCGTGTCGGACGCCAACCCGCGCCGGGCCGACAGCCTGCGCATGGCGGCGCTGCTGGGCAGTCAGATGCGGGCTGCCGGCTTCTCCCCGTCTCTGTATCATTCCGAGCCGATCCCAGGCGAAGGACGGCCGCTAGTGGATGCGACGCTCGGCATCTTGCGCTTCGACGGGCTGGCGGTGCTGCGGACCGCAACCATCCCGGCGGTGCTGCTGGAGGCCGCGGTGATCGTGAACCGGGAGGAGGAGGCAGCAATCCAGCAGCCCGCCACGCTGGACCGGATGGCGGGAGCGATTGCCGGGGCAGTGCGGCGCTACTGCAGCGGGTAGGCTGCTGCGGTCCTATAGCTTGGATTTTATCGGCAAGTGGTCGGGGACAGCGTAGGGCGGATAAGCGTAGCGCCATCCGCCACCCGCAGCGCTACGATTTGGCGGGAGGCCCTGCGCTTTCCCGCCCTACATCGGGATGCACTGCGTCAAGCCAAAACCTTGCCAGCCCGCCTACTCCTGCGCCGCCAGCCGCGCCGCCTGATCCTCCGCCGTCAGCCGGTCCACGATGTCGTCCAGGTCGCCCTGCATCACCTGGTCTATCTTGTGCAGCGTCAGGTTCACCCGGTGGTCCGAAACCCGGCCCTGCGGGAAATTGTAAGTGCGGATGCGCTCGCTGCGGTCGCCGGTGCCGACCTGGCCCTTGCGGTCGGCGGCACGCGTCTCGGCCAGGCTGCTGCGCTGGGCCTCATACAGCCTGGCGCGCAGGATCTTCATCGCCTTGGCGCGATTCTTGTGCTGGCTGCGTTCCTCCTGCATCGCCACCACGACGCCGCTGGGAATATGGGTGATGCGGACGGCGGACTCCGTCTTGTTGACGTGCTGGCCGCCGGCGCCCGACGCCCGGTAAACGTCTATGCGCAGGTCGCCTTCGTTGACCTCCACGTCCACCTCCTCTGCCTCCGGCAGCACGGCGACCGTCACCGTCGAGGTGTGGATGCGGCCCTGGCTCTCCGTCGCCGGCACGCGCTGGACGCGGTGAACTCCGGATTCGTACTTCAGACGAGCAAACACGTTGCGCCCGGTGATCTCCGCCACGCCTTCCTTGATGCCGCCCAGGCCGGTGTCGGCGTATTCCAGGATCTCGACCCGCCAGCCCTTCGATTCCGAATACTTCTGATACATCTGGAACAGCTCGGCGGCGAACAGCCCGGCCTCGTCGCCGCCGGCAGCGGGGCGGATTTCCAGGATGGCGCTGCGGGCGTCGGCCTCGTCCTTGGGCAGCAGGGCCAGGCGGATTTCGTGCCGCAGGGCGGGCAGGCTGTCCTTCAGCTCATAGAGTTCGGCCTCGGCCAGGTCCTTCATCTCGGGGTCCGAAAGCATCGCCTCCGCATCGGACTGGGCGCGCTCGGCAGAGCGCAGCTCGCCGATGCGCTCGACAATCGGGGTCAGCTCGGACAGCTCCTTGCTGGCGCGCGAGAACGCGTCGCCGCCCATCCCCTCGCCAAGCTGCGCCGTCAGCTCCGCGGCCCGGCTGACGATGCGGTCGAGCTTGTAGTCCAGGCTGCCGCTCATGCGAGCCGCCCGGCCAGGTCCGCTAGGCCGACCTCGGTCTGCGTGCCGGTCGCCAGATCCTTCACCTGCGCCACGCCGCGGGCCAGCTCGGCGTCGCCGATGATGACGGCGGCGCGGGCGCCGATGCGGTTGGCGCGCTCCATCCGGCGCTTCATGTTGCCCTTGTAGCTCATCTCGGCCCGGACCCCGGCCCGGCGCAGCGCCTGCAAGGCGTCCAGCGCCGCCGCTTCCTGCGCCTCGCCCAGCGGGATCACCGCGACGGCCTTCGGCGCATTGGGGGCGGCCGGCATCAGCATGGCCAAGCGCTCGATGCCCGCGGCCCAGCCGACGGCGGGAACGGCCGGGCCGCCCATCTGGGCTACTAGCCCGTCATAGCGCCCGCCGGCCATGACGGTGCCCTGTGCGCCCAGGCGGTCCGTCACGAACTCGAAGGCAGTGTGGTTGTAGTAGTCCAGGCCGCGGACAATGCACGGGTTCTCGCGGAACGGCACGCCGAACCGGGTCAGGTGGCCCTGCAACGCTTCGTAGAATGCCGCAGCCTCCGGCGTCAGCACGGCCTGGATGGTCGGGGCATCCGCCACCAGGGCGCGGTCGGCGGCCTCCTTGCTGTCGAGGATGCGGAGCGGGTTGCGCTCCAACCGGTCCAGGCTTTCCGGGGACAGCGCGTCGCGGTGCCGGCTGAAATGCGTCACCAGCGCCTCGCGGTAGGCGCGGCGGCTGTCGGCGTCGCCCAGGGTGTTCAGCTCCAGCACCGTGCCGTCCGCGACGCCCAGGTCCTGCAGAATGTGCCAGCCCAGCGCGATCACCTCGGCGTCGGCCAGCGGTTCCGCCGGACCGATCAGCTCGGCGCCGATCTGGTGGAACTGGCGGTAGCGTCCCTTCTGCGGCCGCTCGTAGCGGAACATCGGCCCGGTGTAGAACACCTTCTGCGGCAGCGACTGCGTCAGGCCGTTGCTGACCAACGCGCGGCAGATGCCAGCCGTGCCCTCGGGCCGCAGGGTGACGCTGTCGCCGCCGCGGTCCTGGAAGGTATACATCTCCTTGGTGACCACGTCCGAGGTGTCGCCGAGCGTACGGGCGAAGACGCGGGTTTCCTCAAAGATGGGCGTGGCCCATTCGTCGAAGCCATACAGCCCGGCCAGGCGGCGGGCGGTGTTCGTGACATGGGCGTGGCGGCGCTGGTCGTCGCCAAGGAGGTCACGGGTGCCGCGGACGGGTTGCAAATCTGCTGATGGGCTGGCCAAAGTTGTGCCTAAACGTTCGTGCAATCTGCCGCGGTTGCGAGGAGCGCAGCGACGCAGCAATCCATAAGGGCGAGGACGGCGCTTGTGGCCCCTGGATTGCCGCGCCGCAAGCGGCTCGCAATGACGGGGGGCGGGTGTTGCCGGGGCAGGCTACTCCGCCGCGACCTTCTCAGGCGCCGGGTCGGCGGCGGCAAGCTCGGCGGCCTTGCGCTCGACCTGCTCGATGATGTGTTCCACCATGTCTCCGCCGTCTATCGTGTGGTCGGTGCGGCCGGCGGCATAGACCATGTGGCGGCCGTTGCCGCCGCCAGTCACGCCGATGTCGGTCATCAGCGCCTCGCCGGGGCCGTTCACGACGCAGCCGATAATGGACAGAGTGATCGGCGTCCTGATATGCGCCAGCCGCTCCTCCAGGGTCGCCACGGTCTGGATGACGTTGAAGCCCTGGCGGGCGCAGGACGGGCAGGAGATGATCTTGACGCCGCGATGGCGCAGGCCGAGCGATTTCAGGATGTCCCAGCCGACGTGGACCTCCTCCTCCGGCTCCGCCGACAGGCTGACGCGCAGGGTGTCGCCGACGCCAGCCCAGAGCAGGCTGCCAAGGCCGATGGAGGACTTCACCGTGCCGGCGCGTTTGGTGCCGGCCTCGGTGATGCCGATGTGCAGGGGATGGTCGCACACGTCGGCAAGCTGCTGGTAGGCGGCGACGGCCATGAACACGTCGGACGCCTTCACGCTGATCTTGAACTCGTGGAAATCGTGGTCCTGCAGGATCTTGGCGTGTTCCAGCGCCGACTCGACCAGCGCCTCCGGGTTCGGCTCGCCGTATTTCTCCAGCAGATGCCGCTCCAGCGACCCGGCATTGACGCCGATCCGCATCGAGCAGCCGTGCTCCCGCGCAGCCTTGACCACTTCCCGCACCCGCTCGGCGCTGCCGATGTTGCCGGGGTTGATGCGCAGGCAGGCGGCGCCGGACTGCGCGGCCTCGATGGCGCGCTTGTAGTGGAAGTGGATGTCGGCCACGACCGGCACGCTGACCTGGGCGACAATGTCCTTGAGCGCCAGTGCGCTTTCCTGGTCCGGGCAGGACACGCGGACAATATCAACGCCGGCCTCCTCCGAGCGGCGTATCTGGGCGACGGTGCCGGGCACGTCGGTGGTCAGGGTGTTGGTCATCGTCTGCACGGTGATCGGCGCGTCGCCGCCGACCGGAACTGAGCCGACCATGATCTGGCGGGACTTCCGGCGGGTGATCTGTTGATACGGACGGTAACTCATGGCTGCTCCCCGGCGCCTGTGGTCGGCGCGCGATATATAGGCCGTTACGTGGATGACTGCGAGGCGGGGCTACTGCGGTGCGGAGCGGGGCGCAATGGCGGCGTCACTGTCGAGCGGCACGTCGCGGCGGAGTGCGCCCGACGGACCCAACGGCGGCGCGGCGACGCCGTCCACCACAAGCTCGGTTCCGCCGGCGTTGCCGGTGGTCATCAGCAGCTTGACGCCGCGCGGCACCGGCCAGGATTCACCGCCGCGCATGAGGCGGCTGAGCAGGACCGCCCCCTGGCGCTCGCGCACCTGGATCCAGGCGTCGGACGTCGCGCGGATCAACAGATGTGGCACGTCCGGCGTGGGGGCTGGGACGGCTGCTGGCGGCGGGGGGGCGGCGGGCGCAGGCGGCAGCGCGGGCTGATCGGCGACGGGAGCCGCAGGGGCCACGGCCGCAAGGCCTGCCGGGCGGCCAGCCGGGGCCGGCATCACGGGGGGCGGGGGCGGCGGCAGGATGGAGGCGACCTGCGGCGATAGGTTGCTGGGCGGCAAGGCGCGGTCGGCCAGCGGCGCCAGGCGGTCCGGGACAGCTGGCACGACCTCCGCCGCGGTGCGGGTGTCGCCGGACATGCGATACCATGCGACATAGGCTCCGGCGGTCAGCAGCAGGCCCAGCAGCACCACGGCGCCGACCGGGACGCCGCGCTGCGGCACCGGGGCGGGAAATTCCAGCTCGGTTTTGCGGTTGACCTCCTGCGCCTCGGCCCGGAAGCGGCGGGCGGCCTCGGCGGCGTCGAGACCGAGGGCGGACGCATAGGTGCGAAGGAAGCCGACGGCGTAGGTGTTGCCGGGCAGGTCGGCGACACGGCCATCCTCGATGGCTTGGAGGTAAGGCAAGCGGATGCGGAGGGTGGCGGCCACGTCCGGAAGCGCCCAACCCAAGCGATTACGGGCCGCGCGCAGCTCCGCACCGACGCGGGCTGCGCCGAATGCCTGGCCGCCCTCTCCATCGGCGGGGGACATCATGGTGCTCGGCTCTTGGAACCTGGCGTGCCGGTCATGCTGCAAGGGGCCATCCCACGGGTCGCGCCGCGCCACGAAGGCGGCCCGGCACAACAAATCTTAAACCGAAAGGGGGCGGAATGCCACGGGGCAAGGCGCGGATGGCTCGTTTCCTTCCTGGGACGGGTCTCGGCTGCAACGCCCGGCATGAGCCGAGCCCGGCCTTACTACAGTGAGGGCTGCCCCTGCCGATCCCTTGCATCACCGCCCCTGGGCCCAGCCCGTAGCCATTCGTCGTGGCGTCCCGCCCGGGGCCGGCCAAGGATCACGCTGGCGGCTCCTGGATTGCCGCGGCGCTGCGCGCCTCGCAATGACGCTCTAAATCGGGTGGGACTGCTATTGCTCCGGCGGAGGGCGCCGTCTTAAACGGCCAGGCCATGCTCCCGCGCCCAGGACTGCAAAGGCCCGCGCAGGCTGGCCTGCCCCGCTGCGTTCCGCCGCACGGCAGCCAGGACGGCACGCAGCTCCCCTAAATCCACGCTGGCCATGAACGCCTTCAGCCGCAGCAGCCCGGCAGCGGGCATGGACAGCGTCGTAATGCCCAGAGCCGACAGCACCATCGCCTCCAGCGGGCGCGCCGCATGTTCCCCACACACCGACACCTCCACCCCAACCGGCCCGGCGGCGGCCTGGATGGCGTCCAGAGCGTCCAGCACCGGGGGAGACAGGAGGTCGTAACGGCCGGACAAACCGGGGGTGCCGCGGTCGGCGGCGAACAGGAACTGCATCAGGTCGTTGGAGCCGATGGACAGGAAATCCGCCGCCTCCACCAGCGCCGGCAACTGCCACAGCAGGGCGGGCACCTCGATCATGCTGCCGATCTGCAGGCGCTCCGGCGCCGGGCGGACCCGGTCGGCCTCCGCCAGCAGCAGGGCGCGGGCGGCTTGGAACTCGGCGACGGTGGCGACCATCGGGAACATCACCGACAGCGGCCGCCCGGCCGCGGCCAGCAGCAGGGCGCGAAGCTGACGGCGCATCAGCGCCGGGCGGTCCAGGCCGACACGGAGCGAGCGCCAGCCCATCGCCGGGTTCTCCTCCTGCTGCGGCGGCGCGTCGGGGAGCAGCTTGTCGCCGCCGAGATCCAGGGTGCGGAAGCGCACGGGACGGTCGCCGGCGGCGTCCAGCACGCGGGCATACATGGCCGCCTGCTCCGGGATGTCGGTCACGGCGCCGCGGGCGAGCATAGCGATCTCCGTCCGGAACAGGCCGATCCCCGCGGCGCCGGTGGAGTCAAGCTGCTCGACTTCGCGGGCCAGGCCGACGTTCAGCATCAGGCGCAGCGCAACGCCGTCCAGGGTCTGGGCGGGGCGGTGGCGCTGGGCGGCGAAGCCGGCCTCCAACTGGATGCGGGTGTCCAGGGCGCGGGCATAGGCTTGGCGGATTTCGGCCTCGGGACGCAGCAGCGCCTGGCCCTCCTCCGCATCGAGGATCAGGTCGTCGCCGGGCTGGGTGGCGTCCAGCAGGCCGCGCACGCCGCCGACAGCGGGCAGGCCCAGGGCGCGGGCCAGGATGGCGGCATGGCCGGCGTTGCTGCCTTCCTCGATGGCGACGCCACCAATGCCGCGGGCGTGCCACTCCAGCAGTTGCGCCGGGCCGAGGCGGCGGGCGATCAGGATGGCGCCCTGCGGGATGGCGGGGATCTCGCCGCCACCGTCGAGCGCGGACAGTAGGCGGCCGGCCAGGTCCTCCATGTCCGCCAGGCGTTCGCGGAGGTAGGGGTCGGCGATTCGCCGCATGCGCTCCCGCAGCTCGCCCATCACGCGGTGGACGGCAGCTTCGGCGGACAGGCCGCTGGCCACGGCCTCCCGCACACGGCGCATCCAGCCGCCCTCGGCGGAGACCATGCGCGTGGCTTCCAGGACCTCACGCGGGGCGTCGCCGGCGGGGAGGCTGCTTTCGATCAGGTCGTCGAGGCTTTGCCGCATGGCGGCAGCGGCCTGGTTCAGGCGGACGGTTTCTGCGGCAGGGTCCGTGGCGACCATGCGGCGCAGCGGGGCGCCCACGCCGTGCATGACGATGGGACCGATAGCGATGCCGGGCGCCAAGGGCGTGGCGGGGAAGCGCCGGGGCAAGGTGGCGCTGAGGCCCTGCTCCGCCCCATCGGTGGCGCCGGCGGCGGCCAGGACCTCGGCCAGCAGCATGGCGATGGTTTCCAGCAGCTCCACCTCTTCGTCGGCGTAGCGGCGGGGGGCGCAGTTCTGCACCGCCAGCACGCCCAGCACGCGCCCGGCCCGGCGGACCGGTACGGCGAGCAAGGAGGCATAAGGGTCCTCCCCGGTTTCCGGGCGATAGGCGAAGGCCGGGTGGTTCTGCGCATCCGGCAGGTTCTGCGGCGTGCCGGTGGCGGCAACGATGCCGACGATGCCCTCCCCCACGCGCAGGCGCGTGCGGCCGACGGCGGCGGGATTCAGGCCGTGGGTGGCGGCGAGCTCCAGCAGGTCTCCCGGCCGCATAGCGTAAACGGTGCAGACCTCGGCGACCATCTCGCCGGCAATCAGGCCGGCCAGGTCGGCGAGGGCGGCGCTGGATGGCTCGGCAGCCATCATGGTCCGCAGGCGGGACAGGAGCCGGCGGGCCTGGATCATGCTCAGGGCCGGGCTGAAGGGCTGGCAGGCAGCCGGGTGGTTGCTGCTCCCTCTCCCTCCGGGAGAGGGTTGGGGTGAGGGGGTCTTTGCGGCGCAGTCCTTGGTGAGGCGGAATCGGGTGTTAACGGCATGGTAAGTGCCCCGCTCCGCAGCCAAGCCCCCCTCACCCCGGCCCTCTCCCGGAGGGAGTGGGAGTCGGTGCGCCCTATTCGCAATGTGGGTTGGGCGTGCTGTCTGCTCATCCTACCGTATGCCTACGCGGCGGGCGTGCAGGGCTGCGGCGGCTTGGCCCTGCAGCTCCGCGATGATGCCGGCCACGGGCTGGACCGACGTCACCATGCCGACGGACTGCCCGGCCATCACCGAGCCATGCTCCACGTCGCCGTCAACGACGGCCCGGCGCAGGGCGCCGGACCAGAAGAGCTCGATGCTGAGCTGGGCCTGCTCCCGCGTTTGTTCCCCGGATTCGACCCGCGCCCGCGCCTCCGCCTGGTGCTGGGCGAAGCGCTTGGTGCCGGCATTGGCCAGGGAGCGTACGGGGATCACAGGGAAGCGGGGGTCCAACTGCACGCTGGGCAGGGCGTCGCGGGAACGGGCGTGGATCATGGCGTCCTTGAAGCGGGGATGGGCGATGCTCTCGGCCGCCGCGGCGAAGCGGGTGCCGAGCTGCGCGCCGGCTGCGCCCATCTCCAGGTAGGCCAGCACCGCCTCGCCCCGGCCGATGCCGCCGGCCACGAAGACCGGCACGTCGCGGACGTGCGGCAGGATTTCCTGCGCCAGGACGGACAGGGACACCGGGCCGATATGGCCGCCGGCCTCCGATCCCTCCAGGATGAGGGCATCCACGCCGGAGCGCACGAGGCGCTGCGCCAGGCCGAGCGCCGGGGCGAAGCAGATCAGCCGGGCGCCGCCGTCCTTGACTTGGCGCAAGGCGGCGCTGGACGGGATGCCGCCGGCCAGGACGATGTGGCCGACCCGGGCGGCCAGGCATACCTCGATGAGGTCCGGCAAGCGCGGGTGCAGGGTGATCAGGTTGACGCCGAAGGGCTGATCGGTGAGCGCCTGGGTCCCGGCGATCTCGGCCGCCAGCAGGTCGGGCGGCATAGCGCCGCCGGCAATGACGCCGAAGCCGCCGGCGTTGCTGATGGCCGACACCAGCCGCCGCTCGCTGACCCAGCTCATCGCGCCGCCCATGATGGCAACGCGGCTGCCCAAGAAACGTGCGCCCCGGTCCTGCAGGCGGTCCAGCTCAGCGCGAGCGAGGAAGTCCGCCGCCGGCAGGTCGGGGCTGGCGATGTCAGGCATCGAGGCCGTAGGCGGTGTGCAGGGCGCGGACCGCAAGCTCGGTATATTCGGCGGCGATCAGCACGCTGACCTTGATTTCGCTGGTGGAGATGACCTGAATGTTGATGCCCTTGGCTGCGAGGGTCGCGAACATGGTGTTGGCGACGCCGGCATGGCTGCGCATCCCGACGCCCACTACGCTGATCTTGGCGACGTCGGCATCCGTCAGCACCACCCCTGCCCCGGTTGCGTCCTTGGCGTCTGCGAGGATCGCCTGGGCGCGCGGCAGGTCGCTGCGGCCGACGGTGAAGGTCATGTCCGTCGTGCCGTCGGCCGATACGTTCTGCACGATCATGTCCACATTGACGTTGGCGGCGCTGAGCGGGCCGAAGATGGCGGCGGCCATGCCGGGCCGGTCGGGCACCCGGCGCAGGGTGATCTTCGCCTCGTCCCGCGAGTATGCGATGCCCGACACCATTGCGCTTTCCACGATCTCGTCCTCATCCACCACCAGGGTTCCGGGCTTGTCCTCGAAGCTGGAGAGCACCTGGACGCGCACTCGCTCCTTCATCGCCAGCTCGACCGAGCGGGTTTGCAGCACCTTGGCGCCGACCGAGGCCAGCTCCAGCATCTCTTCATAGGCGATCTTGTCGAGCTTGCGGGCGCGGGAGGTGATGCGCGGGTCGGTTGTATAGACTCCGTCGACATCGGTGTAGATGTCGCAGCGGTCGGCCTTCAACGCCGCTGCGAGCGCCACGGCAGACGTGTCCGATCCGCCACGGCCCAGGGTCGTGATGCGGCCAGCGGGTCCGATGCCCTGGAAGCCGGCGACGACCGGCACCGCGCCGGCGGCCATGGCGGCGAGCAGGTTCTCGCCCTCTACCGAGGTGATGCGGGCGCGGCCGTGCGCGTCGTCGGTGTGGAGCGCGACCTGCCAGCCGGACCAGGAGCGGGCTTCGACGCCCAGGGTGTGCAAGGCGATCGCCATGAGGCCGGAGGTCACCTGCTCGCCGGTGGCGACGACGGAGTCGTACTCGCGGGCGTCGTGCAGGGGGGAGAGGGCCTGGCACCAGCCGACGAGCTGGTTGGTGACGCCGGACATGGCGGAGACGACGACGGCAACCTGGTGGCCGGCGTCCACCTCACGCTTCACGCGGGCGGCGGCGCTGCGTATGCGGTCGAGGTCGGCCACCGAGGTGCCGCCGAACTTCATCACGATCCGCGCCATGCTTGCCTTCTTCTGGGGATGGGCCGCCCGTTGCGGGCGGCGTTGTGCCGGGTCACATACCGCCGCGGCATGGGGGGCAGCAACATGGCGGATGCGCAAGGCAAGGCGGCGGGGTCGGCGCTGCCGGCGGAAGTGGCCAAGTTCGACGCCCTAGCAGCACGGTGGTGGGACCCACGAGGGCCGATGGCGCCGCTACACGCGATGAATCCGCTGCGAGTGGGGTGGGTGGACCGGCGGGTGCGGGCGCGGTTCGGCGGGCCGGTGCGGGTGCTGGACGTGGGCTGCGGCGCCGGGCTGGCGGCGGAGGCTTTGGCCCGGCTGGGGCATGACGTGCTGGGGCTGGACGCGGCCGGGGAGGCCGTGGCGGCGGCGCGGGTCCATGCAGAGGGACAGGGGCTGCCGCTGAGCTACCGGGTGGGGACGGCGGAGGAGTTGGTGGCGGAGGGGCAGCGGTTCCCCGTGGTGACGGCGCTGGAGGTGATCGAGCACGTGGCGGACCCGGCGGCGTTCCTGCGGCTGCTGGGGCGGCTGGTGGAGCCAGGGGGGCTGCTGTTCGTGTCCACGATCAACCGGACGCTGCGGTCCCTGGCGGTGGCCAAACTGGGGGCGGAGTACGTGCTGCGGCTGCTGCCGGTGGGGACGCATGAGTGGGGGCGGTTCGTGACACCGGCGGAGTTGGGGAGGATGGCGGAGCCGGCTGGGTTCCGGGTGCGGGAGGTGGGGGGGATGATTTTTGATGTGCGGCGCCGGGAGTGGCGGATGGGAGCGGATTTGGGGGTGAACTATATTGCGGTGATGGAGCGAGGTGGGGTGGGGTGATGCACGATCGCTGCCGGCTCGCCGATGGGGGCTGGCTGCCAGCCGCTGCGGGGCCGGTTCGGGGCTGCGGCCCTTCCTGCCCGGCACGGAGAGTTCCCTACTGGACCTTAGCCGTTGCCCACTCAAGCAGGCTCTCAGTTATCCCTGCCTCATGCGCCCTGTGAGTGGTGAGGTACGTCGGTAGTCGGACTCGGGTAAGGCGAGTAGATGTACTCCCCACCCCGGTTTGGTCGCTCACCCACATTTACCCCATAGTCACCGCCCATATCGCCAGCGCAAGCCGCCCCGCCGCACAGCATTATCAACGCGCTGCGTCCTATGATCTTGCGTGCTATCTCACATACAAACATATCTGGAATCGCAATCAAGCCTGCACCATCCATTGAAGGACGGCATGATATGCCAGCGGCTACGAAGCCTTCCGAACCAACTCCGACCCAAACCGACTGGAAGCGTCTCCGCTCGATGACCGACAAAGACATTGCGCGTGCCGTGGCCGGCGATCCCGACGCTGCGCCGATCCCGACTGAGAGCGAGCTGAAAGAGTATAAGCCAGCCCCTGCCCGTGCCCAGGGTTGAGCCAGGCTTCCGGCCGCTTCCCATACGGCTTCGAGTGGGACGAGGCCAAAAACCAGTCCAACATCCGTAAGCACGGCATTGATTTCCGGGACGCGGTCAAGGTGTTCGACAAACCGACGCTGGATCGAGAGGACCGTCGGCAAGATTATGGTGAGATGCGGGTCAACTCGATTGGCGACTTGGACGGTTTGCTCGTCGTAAACGTGACACACACACCGACCGCGACGGTTGCACGCGGCTGATTTCTGCACGATCAGCTACAGTAGCCGAGCGCAATGCTTACGTAGTGTTTGAGCGTGAACTGGCTGGGGGATAGGCACCTAGGCGCTGATGGGGCAAAGATTACCAACCTGCAATCTCCTAAGCCCGTTCCCCCAATGCCCGCCGCTCCAAATCCCGCAGCCGGTCCTGCCCCCCCGGCGTCCGCGGGCTTACCTCCATCGCCTTCCGCCAGGCGGCCAGTGCGCCCTGCCAGTTCCCCCGGCTCTCGGCGATCCGCGACAGGTCCTCCAGGGCCGCGAAGTGCCGAGGCTCCCGCCGCAGCACCTCCTCGATGTCCCGCACGGCGCCGGCGGAGTCGCCGCTCCGCAATCGCGCCTGCGCCCGGCCGCGCCATGCCTCCAGCAGGTCAGGCTCCAGGTCCAGCGCGGCGTCGAAGCTGTCCACCGCCTCTCCGCCGGCGCCCTCCTCCATCTCCCGCGCTCCGCGGGACAGGAGCAGCTTGACCGCCGGGCTGGCTTGGTTGGACCAGGCTTGGCGGATCTGGCCTTCCAGGGCCTCCGCCACGTCGTCGGTCGGCGCGACCTTCAAGGCGCCGAGCATGGTGTCCAGCGTCGCCTTCGGCACGGGCGCCCCAGGGGCGGACGGCGGCGTGGGCAACGACGGCGCCAAGTTGGGCATCCGGCCGCCTGGCTCGGGAGGCGAGACCGGCGCCTGGGCCAGCGCCGCCTCCGGCAGCAGCAGCCCGGCCAGCAGCAGCGCGCGGCGCATCGGGATCAGGCCGGCACTGGCTGCTTGGCAGCGGGCAGGCCCGCGGGCGCCGGGCCGCCGGCCATCCAATCCAGGAGCTGGACCGTGTGGATCACCGGCGTGTCCCCCTGCAACTGGGTGATGCAGCCGATGTTGCCCGCGGCAATCAGGTCGGGCTGGGTGCGTGCGATGTTGGCCAGTTTCCGCTCCCGCAACTGCGCGGCGATGACGGGCTGTACCAAGTTGTAGGTCCCGGCCGAGCCGCAGCACAGGTGCCCCTCCGCCGGGTCAACAACGGTGAAGCCGGCGCGCTTCAGCAGCGCCTTCGGCTCGTTGGTGACGCGCTGCCCGTGCTGCAGGCTGCATGCGGAGTGGTAGGCGACGCGCAGGCCCGGCGCCGGCCGGGTTGGCTGGTAGTCCAGGCCTGCCAGGTATTCGCTGATGTCTTTCGTCAGCGCCGACACCTGCTCGGCGCGCGCCTTCACGTCCGGCGCCTCGGTGCGGAACATGTGGCCGTAGTCCTTCACCGTCGTGCCGCAGCCGCTGGTGTTGATCAGGATGGCGTCCAGGCCGTCGCCGTCCAGTTCGCGGGTCCAGGCGTCTATGTTGGCGCGGGCGCTGGCCATCGCCGGGTCATGGCGACCCATGTGGTGGGTCAGCGCGCCGCAGCAGCCGGCGCCGCGGGCAATCACCACCTCGATCCCCATCCGGGTCAGCAGGCGGATGGTGGCCTCGTTGATGGCGGGGTCCAGCACCTTCTGGGCGCAGCCGGCCAGCAGGGCGACGCGGCCGCGGCGCTCGCCCTGGGCGGGATGGACCTGGGGGGACTGCATGGCGCCCATCGGCGGCAGCTTGGCGGGCGCCAGGTCCAGCATGGCGTGGATGCGCTCGCCCAGCGTGCCGGTGCGCGGCACCAGGGCGCGGAACGGCTTGGCCAGGCGGGCGCCGATCAGGGAGGCACGGAACAGGGCCGGGCGCGGCAGCACGACGGTCAGGATGTTGCGCAGCATCCGCTCGTGCCATGGGCGGGTGTAGGTGTTCTCGATATACTCGCGGGCGTGGTCCACCAGGTGCATGTAGTTGACGCCCGAGGGACAGGTGCTCATGCAGCTCAGGCAGGACAGGCAGCGGTCCACGTGGCGCACGACCTCCTCGGTCGCGGGCCGGCCAGATTCCAGCATGTCCTTGATAAGGTAGATTCGGCCCCGGGGGCTATCCAGCTCATCGCCGAGCAGGACGAAGGTGGGGCAGGTCGCCGTGCACATGCCGCAGTGGACGCAGGTCCGCAGCACGCCGTTGCTGGATTGGATGGCGGGGTCGAGCATCTGCTCGGCGGAGAAGTTGGTTTGCATGGTGTCCTATAATCCGGCGTAGAGCCGGCCAGGGTTCAGGATGCCGCCGGGGTCCATCGCGGCCTTGACCCGGCGAGTGATGGCAGCCAACGGCGCAACCTCGGGCGGGACGACGTGGACGGCGGCGCGCATGGCGTCCGGCGCGCGCAGCACGGTCCAGGTACCGCCGCCGGCACGGGCCGCGGCGGCGACTGCGTCGTGCAGCGCAGGCGCGCCCGCGACCCAGGCCAGGCCGCCCCCCCAATCGAGGAAACAACGGCCCCCGGCGGCGTGGATCGCATCCACCAATGCCGGCCCGGCGGAGGGGCGGACGGAGATGCGCCAGATCGCCTCCCCTGCCTCTACCCGGAGCGGCACCGCATCCCGCACGGCGCGCCAGGCGGTGCGGCTGGCGGCGTCGTCCAGGGTCTGCGCGGCGCCGAATGCGGCCAGGTCCGTCACCAGCCGGCCCAGGCGATAATGCACGCTGGCGGCGAAGTCCTCGATACGCACTAGCGCCACCGGCCCCTGCCCTGCCAGGCCCGGAACGCGCTCTGCCGCCTCCGCTGGCAGCCAGGCAGCGCCGGACACGCCGTAGGGCGAGCACAGCGCGGCGGACAGGGCCGCGACGCCGCGCACGGCATCCAAGCCAGGGAGTAGGAGCGAGCCGGTCAGCTCCGCCGTCGGCAGCACCTTCAGCGTCACCTCGGTGAGGATGCCCAAGGTGCCGTGGCTGCCGGTCAGCAGCTTGCACAGGTCCAGCCCGGTCACGTTCTTCAGCACGCGGCCGCCGGAGCGGATCAGCTCGCCGCTGCCGTTCACCGCGCGGACGCCCATGACGTGGTCGCGCATCGCTCCCCAGGCGACCCGGCGGGGACCCGACAGGTTGGTGGCAACCACGCCGCCCAGAGTCTGCACGCCCTCGACACCCAGCAGGCCCGAAAGATCCGGCGGTTCGGCGATGATGCCCTGGCCGCCTTCGGCAAGCTTGGCTTCCAACTCCGGCAGCAGCGTGCCGGCGCGGGCGGAGACGATCAGCTCCTGCGGCGCGTGCAGGGTGACGCCGGTGAGGTTGCGGGTGCTCAGGCTGCGGGCGGCCTGCACCGGGCGGAGCATGCCCTGCTTGGTGCCGCGGCCTTCGACCAGCAGCGGTTCGCCTGCGGCCCGGGCGGCGAGGACGGCGGCGATAACACCGTCCTCATCGCCGGGTGCCAGGGCGTCAAGCGGCAATGGGCTGTCCATGTATCGAAGCCTGGGTCGCCGGCTCGGAGGATTGCCGGGCATCACCGTCCAGCAACGGGAACACCTTGCTGGGGTTCAGCAGCCAGTCCGGGTCGAAGGCGGACTTGATGCGGCGCTGCTGGTTCAGCTCGACTGCGGTAAACTGCACGGGCATCAGGTCGCGCTTCTCGACGCCGACGCCGTGCTCGCCGGTCAGGCAGCCGCCGACCTCGACGCACAGCCTGAGGATGTCGGCACCGAAGCGTTCAGCGGATTCGAAGCTGCCGGGCAGATTGGCGTCGAACATGATGAGGGGATGCAGGTTGCCGTCGCCGGCGTGGAAGATGTTGGCAACTTTGAGGCCGTAGCTGTCGCTCATCTCGTTGATGCGGCGCAGCACGAACGGAAGCTGGCCGGTAGGGATGGTGCCGTCCATGCACAGGTAGTCCGGGCTGATGCGGCCCACCGCGCCGAACGCGCCTTTGCGGCCCTTCCAGATGGCAAGGCTTTCCTCGACCGACTGGCTGACACGCAGGCTGATGGGACCGAACGGCTCGCACAGCTTGGCGATGCGGCCCAGTAGGTCGTCCTGCTCGGCGACGCTGCCCTCGACCTCGATGATGAGCAAGGCCTCGGCGTCGAGGGGGTAGCCGGCATGGGCAAACGCCTCGCAGGCGTGGATGGCGGGGCGGTCCATGTATTCCAAGGCAACAGGGATGATGCCGGAGGAGATGATGGCGTCCACCGCCTGTCCGGCGACCTCGTTGCTGTTGAAGGCGACCAGCATGGCGCGGGCGCCCTCCGGGGCACGCAGGATGCGGACGGTCACCTCGGTGACCATCGCCAGCATGCCCTCGCTGCCAGTCATCAGTCCGAGCCAATCGTAGCCGGCGGCGTCGAGGTGGGCGCCCCCGAGGTCCACGACGTCGCCCTCCATGGTGACGATGCGTAGGCCGAGCAGGTTGTTGACGGTCACGCCGTATTTCAGGCAGTGCGCGCCGCCGGAGTTCATGCCGATGTTGCCGCCGATCATGCAGGCGAGCTGGCTGCTGGGATCAGGGGCGTAGAAGAAACCTTCCCCGGCGACAGCCTGGGTGATGCCGATGTTGGTGACGCCGGCCTGCACGGTGGCACAGCGGTCGCTGTAATCAATGTCCAGGATGCGGTTCATGCGCATCAGGCCGACCACCACGCTGTCGGCTAGCGGCAGCGTACCGCCCGCCAGGCTAGTGCCGGCGCCGCGGGGGATGACCCGCACTCCGTTCTGGTGGCAGAAGCGCAGCACGGCTGCGACCTGCTCCGTAGTTTCCGGCAGGACCACGGCCAGCGGCGGTTGCCGGTAGGCGGGCAGGCCGTCGGTTTCATAGGGCTTGAGGCGCAGCGGCTCGGTGATGAGGCCGGTCTTGGCGACCAGCTTGGACAGCCCGGCGACGATTTCGTCCTTGCGGGCCATCACGTCGGCCTTCGGCAGCGGCTGTGCGATCATGGTGCGGCGTCTCCCGGCGTTTTGTTGACCTGAACATGGAACCGGTGCCGGGATCGCACAAGACTGCCGCGACGGTGGCCCGGCTATGACGAAAAGCACCCCGGAGCATGGCCCCGGGGTGCTGGTTCAGCGCATGGCTCGATACCGGCGTGCTAGCCTTGGCGGGCCTTCATGCGGGGATTCTTCTTGTTGATCACGTAAACGCGGCCGTGCCGGCGCACGACGCGGCAGTTTTTGTCGCGCGTCTTGGCCGACTTCAGGCTGTTGCGGATCTTCATGGCATGACCTTCGGGGGCACGAGGCCCGGGGTTTGGCTTGGGACAAACGGAAGGGCGCTGGTTAGCCATGGCGGGGCGGAGTGTCAACCCGGGCGGAGCGTTAGCCAACATCGCTCCTGCGCCTGGCGCATGGTCCGCTTGGGTCCATCAGCATCCGGCTCGACGCCGATCTGGTTGACCATTCCCGGTCCACGGGGCGCGGCTGGCAGACCCGCATCAATGCGGGCCTGCGGGCCTACGCTGACGCTAAGAAGGCCTCGGTCGGCTGAACCAACTGAGGCCGGTCCTCGCTAAGTTACCTGGCCTGGTGCTCGGCGGCTTTACCCAAACTCCGTCAGGACATACCGTACGACTTCGTCCCCCTCGACGCCGGGGATGTGCCGGTGGTCCGGACCCGCAGGGATGTGCAGCATGTCGCCTGGGCCGGCGATGACCTCGTGCCCCTCGAATTGGTAGCGCAGGCAACCGGACAGCACGAAGACGCTGTGCCCGGTTTCGCACCAGTGCCCGGCCGGGCCGCCGGGCGCACGCTCCTGGTAGCGCAGCGCGATGCCGAAGGGGGACACGGCTTCGCGCACCTGCAGGCCCGGCGCTGCTTCCTGCAAAGGATGGTCGGCGGCGCGGAACAGATAGGGGCTGGCAGACATGCAGTAATGCTACACGGGTTGACCACTCCGGGGATAGCGCCGAAGTGCCGCGCTGCTCCATTCCCGAGGGACACCCGACATGCGACCCCAGGCTGCCTGGACCGCCTTTCTATTGATGTGCTTCGCCCTGGTGGGGCTGACCGGCATGTTCGCCAGCTATGCCGTGACGATCCCGCTGGATCGCACCCTGGCCCGCACCGCCGTGCTGGATGGGGTGCTGGCCGAGGGCAGGCAGCCCGATCCCGCGCGGCAGGCGACCCTGCGCATGATGCTGGGGCCTGAGGTCGGCCCGCGTGTGCTGGACGGCCCGGGCGACCTTTTTAACCGGGTGGCTGCCCAGCGTGAGGTTGTGCTGCAGGAGGGCAGCCAGGAGGAGCGCAGCGTGGTTTACCGGATACGGCTGCTGGTTGCGGTGGTGACTGTTATGGCTGGGCTGGTCGGGAGCGGGATCATGGGACTGGCCCGCCGGGCGCCGGGCGGGACGGCCTGAGCCAGGGGGGGTCCAGCGTCGAAAAACAGAGCGGGCCTGATGCAGATAGATGTATCAGACTCGCCCTAGCCTCGGTCTTTGCGAGCATTTCTATTAGAATATGCGCGAATTCCGTCCGGTCACCGTGCAGTTGCGCGGTGGCGGAAGGAGCTGCGCTGTTCCGCCCTACACGACCATGATTATGAGATGCCCAACTCCCGCCGGTAACGGGCGAAGCACGCAGCACCGCATTCCAGGCGCATCAACGCACCCTCTGCCAAGGCATGCGCAAAATCAGGGTTCATGGCGACCAACGGCTTGCCGGCTTCGGCATTCCAGGCCTCGCTGTGCTTGATGTCCAGGATCGAGTGCAAGTCGAAGTAGTGGCGCTGCTTACCACTGACGCCGAGCCGGCGCAGACCCAGGCCGACCAGCTTCGCCCTGGCGGGCGCGGTCTGCTCGATCACGCCCAAGGCGCCCACGGAGTGGTAGGCGTAGCGCCGGTTGGCTGCCAGTCCGCTCATGGTGTTGGCCAGCGCCAGGCTTTCCCAAACCGTCGTCTCCACCGTGGGGTTCAGCTTGAGATGCCGGGCCAGGCCGTCCAGCAACGGGCCGTGCATGCCTTTGGCGTTGCCACGGCCCATCTCATCCCAGAAGTTCCGGGCCAGCTCGAGCTTCGGCTGGGTGGGCAGGCGGAGCTGGGTCATGGCGGTTAGGTCCTCGAACCCGGCCTCCCCTGCGACTTCCTGCTGCAGGAACCAGCGCATCTCCTCCATCGTCGCCTGCTCGGCGAGGTAGGGGAATAGAGGGTCATTCTGGCCGGGACCGGTATGTTCCAGGGTCTCGAACCAGGCGATGAAGCCGTCGGGGTCGCGCGGCGCCTCGCCGGCGCGTGCGGACACGTTGGCGCGCAGCCCTTCCAGCCAGTGGCCTTCCTGGACCACCAATTCGGCGGTTTCGGCAATCTCATCCTCCCAGCCTGGGCCGGGCAGCGCGGGGGTGAAGCGGCGGGCGTTCAATACGGCAAGCGTTTGATGCCAGCGGTCGTCGAACGACGCGCTGGGATGCAGCATTCCATCGGGCATCGGGGCGTTCCTTTGTCGGTGTGTCTGGCAGATGCCGTCGTTGCGGCTTATTGTTTAGTCACGGCTAACAGTATGGCGGCAATGCGGTCAGCGGCATTGTATGCCCCACCGTCCAGCTCTTCGCCGAATACGTCAGGGTCAAGCTCGCGGTAGGTCCAATCCGTCCTTGTCCCGGCAAGTCGGGTCGCGGCGGCGTCACGGAAGGGATCAATCCCATTCACAACCGCGGCACCCGTGTAAAGCAGCAGGGTGCCCCCGGGCGCGAGCCGGTCCAGCGCCGCATCGAGGATCGCGAGCGACAGCCCGGCGCCCAGCGGGCCGCCGCCGTGGCGGTAGGCGCGTTCGCCGGGGTCAACCAGGTAGGGCGGGTTGGCAACGATCAGGTCGAAGGCGCCGTCCACGCCTTTCAATAGGTTGCTGTTGACCGCCCGCAACGCCACGCCAGCGAGCGCGGCATTGGCTCGGGTCAGGCACAAGGCGGCGTCGTTGATGTCCACGGCCAGGACCTCCGCGGCGGGGTGCGCCCGAGCCACCAGGACCGCGCCCGGCCCGGCGCCGCAGCCGATGTCCACTGCCCGCCGCACCGGCGCCTTGGGACGGTGCGCCAGAATGGCGTTGGCGAAGCGGTAGGTGTCTGGTCCGAAAAACACCGCATCCGCCGCGGTAGTCGGATAAGCGGAGTGCAGGAACAGCTCGCCGTCTAGCGTGGATAGACGGACCAGGCTGCGTTGCCCGCCGGGGTGGCCGGCCAGCACGGCAGCGTCGTGCATTAAAGAGAGAATGGCAGGCGGCACTGCGCCGTCCCGGAACGGGCGGCTCCAGCCGAAGACGCCGCGCAGGTCGCTGGCCCATTCCGCACCGGGACGGACGTTCACCCGGGCGATAGTCGCCGGGGTGGGCGTGACGAAGCTGTAGCCGGTGTCGCGGATGGCTTGCGCCAGACGGATTAGGGCGGCGTCGGCGGAGACGTCCAGGGTCGCGGAATTGTCCATGGACGCTCACGAACGCGCGAACGTCGGAGGGGTTGCGCCGTCACCGAACCGTCAGCAACGGCTCCAGTGCGCCGATGACGCCGTTGATGAGTATCTGTATGCCGATGCACAGCAGCAGGAACGCCGGCAGCCGCGTGACCGTGCGGCTGCCGGTACGGCCGAGCAGGTCGGACAGCCGGTCCGCATAGCTGTAGGTCAGCCAGATCACCACCGCCATCGCCGCCGCGGCCAAGCTGCACCCGGCGTAGAACGGCGCCCATCCCTGCCCCGACGCCGGGTGCCCGGCGCCGAGCGCCACGGCCACGGCGATGGTGCCCGGCCCGGTGGTGAAGGGCAGCGTCAGCGGGAAGAACGCCACGTCGTCCGCAGGTCCGGCGTCGGCGGCCTGCTCCTGCTTGCGCCCGTCCCGCTTCTCCGGCGCGTTGAGCAGCTCCCAGGCGAACAGCGACAGCACGAGGCCACCGGCGATGCGCAGCGCCGCCAGGCTGATGCCGAACAGCGCCAGCACGTATGACCCGGCCCACAACGCGCCCAACATGACGAACAGCGAGTAGGTGCCGACCCGCCGGGCCAGCAGCGCGCGTCCGGCATGGGTGCGGTCTGCCGTGGCCTCCCGAAAGATGAATGCGCCGGAGATCGGGTTGACGATGCTGAACAGCGCCGGGAACGCCAGCAGGAAGGCGGCCAGCACCTTATTTACGCAGCCGCAGCGGCAGGTTGGTGCGATACACCACGCGCTTGAGCGCGAAGGCGCTCTCGACGCCGCGCACGCCGGGGATGCGGGTCAGGCGGGTGCGCAGGAACTCCTCATAGGCGCCGAGGTCCGGAGCGACGACGCGCAGCAGGTAGTCGCTGGCGCCGGACATGACGTAGCACTCCATGACCTCCGGCAATTCGGTGACGGCCTTTTCGAAGGCGGCCAGGTGCTCGTCGGTCTGGGCCTGCAGGCGGACGGACACGAAGACGTTGACCGGCAGGCCGACGCGGTCCTGGTCCAGCAGGGCGACGTAGCGGCGGATGGTGCCGTCGTCCTCCAGCAGCTTCTGCCGGCGCAGGGCGGGGCTGGCGGACAGGCCGGCGGCGTCCGCAAGCTCTCCGCTGGTGGCGCGGCCGTCCCGCTGAAGATGTTCCAGTATGGCGTAGTCTATGCGGTCCAGGCGCATTTCGGCGGGCGATCCTGCTATGATGCAGTGCAGCATTGGCATAATCCGCCAATTCCTGCCTCACGTTACCGCAACAATGGCAGCACTTGCCAGCCATCCCGGCGCTATGCTGCGCGTTGCAGTATGCGGACGTTTTTGCGGGCAGTGGAGAGCGGCGTCATGGATATCGGCTTTGCGGCGACGACCACTCTGGACAGCCGCTATCATGATCTGGATAGGCCGGTGCTGCTGTCCGGCGTGCAGGCGCTGGTGCGGGTATTGCTGGAGCAGGCGCGGCTGGACCGGGAGGCCGGGCTGAACACCGGCGGGCTGGTGTCGGGGTATCGCGGCTCGCCGCTCGGCGGCGTGGACCAGGAGCTTTGGCGGCGGGAGGCGCTGCTGACGGAGTATGGCATCCGCTTCCAGCCCGGCCTGAACGAGGACCTGGCCGCCACGATGCTGTGGGGCACGCAGCAGGTGGACACCTTCCCGGGCAAGCGGGTGGATGGGGTGTTCGGCATGTGGTACGGCAAGGGGCCGGGGGTGGACCGCAGCGGCGACGCCTTCCGTTGCGCGAACATGATCGGCACCTCACCGCACGGCGGCGTGCTAGCGGTGTCGGGGGATGACCACGCCGCGCATTCCTCGGTGTTCCCGCATCAGACCGATGGCATCTTCCAGGCCGTTCATATCCCCGTGCTGCAGCCTTCGGATGCGCAGGACATCCTGGATCTAGGCGTCGCGGGGATTGCGATGTCGCGTTACGCCGGGCTGTGGGTGGCGCTGAAGACGATCGCCGAGAATGCCGAGCAGCATGCCATCGTCACCGTACCGAGCCAGCGCCATTTCGTCCTTCCGGACATCGCCCTGCCTTCGCATGGCCTGAATATAGACGCCGCCCTGCCCTGGCCCGCCGAGCGCGCGGAGCTGGAGCGGCGCATGGTGCAGGAGCGGCTACCGGCGGCGCTGGCCTGGGCGCGGGCGAACCGGCTGGACCGGCTGATTCACGGGCGCCGGGATGCGCCGATTGGGATCGTCACGGTCGGCAAGGCGCACCACGACCTGATGCACGCGCTGCGCCGCATGGGCCTGGACCGCTCGCCGGACATCGCGGTGTTCAAGGTCGCGCTGTCCTGGCCGATCGAACCCCTGGGCCTGCGCGAGTTCTGCGGGGGCAAGCGGGCCGTGCTGGTCGTCGAGGAGAAGCGTGCCAACGTGGAGGAGCAGCTTCGCGCCACGCTGTATAACCTGCCGGACCGGCCGCCGATCCAGGGCAAGACGGACCTGCAGGGCGCGCCGTTGCTGCCGGCCACGATGGAGCTGTCGCCGGAGCTGGCGATGGCGGCGCTGGGACGGTTCCTGCGCGACGCCGGGATGGAGGTGCAAGCCGAGGCGCCGCACCTCGCGCCGGAGCGTTCGCCGGGCTTGCTGGCCCGCGCGCCGGCGTTCTGCGCGGGCTGTCCGCACAGCACCAGCACGCGGCTGCCGGATGGCAGCCACGCGATGGCGGGCATCGGCTGCCACACGATGGCGCTCACGACGTCGGCGGCGACGCGGACCTTTAGTCAGATGGGCGGCGAGGGCGTGCCTTGGATCGGCCTGGCGCCGTTCACCGACCTGCCGCACATGTTCGCCAACATGGGAGATGGGACCTACACTCACTCCGGCCTACTCGCGATCCGGCAGGCGGTCGCGGCTGGGGCGAACATCACCTATAAACTGCTGTATAACGACGCGGTCGCCATGACGGGCGGCCAGCCGGCCGAAGGCGGGACAGACGTGCTGTCCATCGCGCGGCAGTTGCATGCGGAGGGCGTGGGGCTGCTTGCGGTCGTGGCGGACGATCCGGCGCGGCTGCCGCCGCCCGCGGCGCTGCCGCCGGGCACCCTGCGGCACGGACGCGACGAGATGGACGCGGTGCAGCGCCGGATGCGCGAGCAGCCCGGCGTCAGCGCCATCATCTACGACCAGGTCTGCGCCACCGAGAAGCGGCGCCGCCGCAAGCGCGGCAAGCTGGCCGCCGCAGAAACCCGCGTCGTCATCAACGAGGCCGTGTGCGAAAATTGCGGCGACTGCACGGCCCAGAGCAACTGCATCGCCATTGAGCCGGTGCAGACCGACCACGGACGCAAGCGCCGCATCAGCCCGACGAGCTGCAACACCGACCTGTCCTGTCTCAAGGGCTTCTGCCCCAGCTTCGTGACCACCACGTCGGACGCGCCCATCGGCACGGTGGACCATGCGGCGATCTGGGCGGCGCGGGAGGCGGAGCTGATGGCGGGGCTGGCCGATCCCACGCTGCCCGGCGCGGAGCAGCCGTGGCGCGGCCTGTTTGCCGGCATCGGCGGTGGGGGGATCGTGACCTGCGGCGCTATCGTCGCGATGGCGGCGCACCTGGAGGGGCGGCAGGTCAGCACCCTGGACTTCACCGGGTTGGCGCAGAAGAACGGCGCCGTGGTGTCGCATGTGCAGATCGCCGACGCCCATGCGAACGGCGGGGGGTTGGACGTGGTCCGCATCCCGCAGCGCGAGGCCGACCTGCTGCTGGCCGCCGACATGGCGGTGGGCGCAGGCGCGGACGTGCTGGGGCGGTGCAAGCCTTCGGCGGCAGTCGTCGGCAACCTGGATCTGCAGCCCGGCTCGGCGTTCATTCGGGAGCGGGACATGGCGCTGGACGCCGGGCTGCACCGCCGGGCCATCGGGCGGAGCACTTCGGCGGAACGGTCGCGCTTCCTGCATGGCGCGGCGTTGTCCGAGCGGCTGTTCGGCAACGCGCAGGCGATGAACACGCTGCTGCTGGGGCTGGCCTGGCAGATGGGCCTGGTGCCGGTCGGCCAGGGTGCGCTGCTGCGGGCGATGGAACTGAATGGGACTGCCGTGCCGCTGAACCGGCGGGCGTTCCTGTGGGGCCGCATCCTCGCGGCGAACCCGGCGCTGGCGGACGAGATCATGCGGGACCGTGCGCCGCTGCCGGACGACCTGGATGCGCTGGTGGAGCGGCGGGCGGCGGAGCTGACGGAGTATGGCAACGCCAAGCTGGCCGCACGCTACCGCGGCCTGGTGGACGCGGCGCGGACGCGGGAGACGGCGGTGGCCGGTGCGCCCGGTGCGCTGAGCCGCGCGGTGGCGGAGGGTTACTACCGCGTGCTGGCGATCAAGGACGAATATGAGGTCGCGCGCCAGCATGCCGCCGCCAGCTACGGCGACGCGCCGGTGTTCCACCTGGCGCCGCCGCTGGTCAGCCGGGTGGACCCGGCGACGGGACGGCGGCGCAAGGTCGCCGTGCCCGGACGCGTGGCGTTGCCGCTGTTCCGGCTGCTGCGCCACGGCAAGGCGCTGCGCGGCACGGTGCTGGACGTGTTCGGGTGGCAGCATGAGCGTCAGGTCGAGCGTGGCGTGATCGCGGAGTATGAGGCGGATGTACGCAGTGCGCTCGACCGGCTGCGCCGGGACACCGTGGGCGCGGCGGCGGGACTTGCGGCGCTGCCGATAGATATACGCGGCTTCGGCCCGGTGAAGGCGGCGAGCCTGGCGGCATCGCGGCCCCGGCGGGAGGCGCTGCTGGCGCAGTTGGATGTTCCGGTCCCTGCGGTTGCCGCGGAGTAGCGGTTGCGGCCCCTGTTGGACTACACCACCTACAGCACAACGAAATGTTCAGGGAACGCTGCCATGCTCGAAAACACCGACCCGAATGCTCTGATCGTCGAGACCGCCCGCCGCTTCGCGCAGGAGCGGCTGATGCCCACGGCCGCGGCACGGGAAAAGGCCGGGCGGATCGAGCCGGAAATCATACGCGAGCTGGGCGAGATGGGCTTCCTGGGCGCCACCAACAGCGCGGACTGGGGCGGCAGCGAAATCCCGTATGAAACCTACGCCCAGGTGATCGAGGAGATCGCAGCTGGGGACGGGTCGGTGTCCACGCTGGTGAGCGTCCACAACGCGCCGACCTGCGAGATCCTGGAGAAGTTCGGCACCCCGGCGCAGAAGGAGCGCTGGCTGCGTCCGATGGCGAGCGGGGAGGTCGTGGCCAGCTTCGCGCTGACGGAGGCCGGCGCCGGGTCGGACGCCGCGGGGATACGCACCCGGGCGGAGCGGACCAACAGCGGCTATACGGTCAACGGGTCCAAGCAGTTCATCTCCAACGCCAGCGTCGGCAAGACCACCATCCTGTTTGCGATCACCGATCCGGCGGCGGGCAAGAAGGGCATCAGCGCCTTCGTGGTGGCCAATGACACGCCGGGCTTCTCGGTGGCGCGGGTGGAGCACAAGCTGGGGCAAAAGGCGTCCGATAGCTGCGCCCTGTCGTTCGACGACATGCACGTGCCGGACGACCAGCGGATCGGCGCCGAGGGCGACGGACTCAAGATCGCGCTGAGCACGCTGGAGTCCGGGCGCATCGGCATCGCGGCGCAGAGCGTCGGGATGGCACGGGCGGCGCTGGAGTATGCGATCGGCTATGCCAAGGAGCGCAAGCAGTTCGGCAGGCCGATCATCGAGCACCAGGCCGTGGGGTTCCGGCTGGTGGAGGCCAAGACCAAACTGGCAGCTGCGCGCGAGCTGACGCTGCGGGCGGCGCGGCTGAAGGACGCTGGGATACCGGCGCTGGAGGCGGCGGCGATGGCGAAGCTGTTCGCGTCCGAGGCAGCAGAACAAATCTGCACCGCGGCGATCCAGACGCTGGGGGGGTATGGCTACCTGGCGGACTACCCGGTGGAGCGGATCTACCGGGACGTACGGGTGTGCCAAATTTATGAGGGCACCTCGGACGTGCAGAAGATCATCCTGCAGCGGATGCTTTGATCTTCTCCCTCTCCCTCCGGGAGAGGGTTGGGGTGAGGGGGTCTTGGCTGCGGCGCGGGGCGCAGCAAGTGCACCGGGAACACGGCCCTTCGTGGGCAGGCGCAACCCCGAAAACCCCCTCACCCCAGCCCTCTCCCGGAGGGAGAGGGAGCAGGGCGGCGCTCGTTCTGGCGTTGCTGGGCATCGCTCCGGCCTTCGCCTGCCAGCCCGAGGTTCGCGCCTTCGTGCCGGTGCGCATACAGGATGGTTTTGCCCTCATCACGGCAGAAGTGGACGGCCAAGCCGCGACCTTCCTGCTCGATACCGGCGCGCAGGGAATGTTGGTGCTGCCTGGTGCCGTGGTGCGGCTGGGCCTGGCGGCTGATCCAGGGCGGATAACGCGGATGCTGGGCACCGGCGGCGCCCGAGATGTCCCAAATGCGCTGCTGCGCAGCCTGACCCTGGGCGGGGCGCCCCTGCCCGGCGGCAGCGTGCCGGTCGCCGAGCTGCCCGGCGTGCCCGCAACCGATCCGCCGCTGGCCGGGCTGCTGGGGGCGCCGCTGCTGCAGGCCTACGACGTGGACCTCGACGTGCGCAGTGGGCGGCTGACGCTGTTGACGCCGGTCGGCTGCGCGCCGGCCGGGTCCGCGATCCCGTTGCAGGTGCTAGAGAGCGGGGACCTGGCGGCGCCGGTGCGGGTCAACGGCGCGGCGCTGCTGGCCATCCCCGACACCGGCACCCGCATCACCCTGCTGTCCAACGCCGCCGCCGGGCGCCTGGGCCTGGACGCCCCGGTGTCCGCCAGCACCGCGCGTGGCATAGACGGCCAGCGGGTGACGCTGCGCCACCTGCGGCTGCGGACGCTGCAGGCCGGGGCGGAAGTGACGGCCGACATGCCGGTCAGCGTCACCGAGCTGCAGATTGCCCCGGCGGACATGCTGCTGGGCCTGGACTGGTTCAGCCAGCGCCGGGTCTGGCTATCTTACGCGGCGGGGCTGATGGTGATCCGACCGAGACCTTGAGGCATAAGGCGCATGATCACGCAGGCCGGGCTGGACGCGATGGACCGGGACGATCCGCTGGCTCCGTTCCGGGACGAGTTCGTCCTGCCGGATGGCGTGATCTACCTCGACGGCAACTCGCTGGGCGCCCTGCCGCGGGCGACGCCGGGCCGGCTTGCGGCGGTAGTGGAGCGGGAGTGGGGCACGGGCCTGATCCGGTCGTGGAACGACGCCGGGTGGATCGGCCTGCCGGCGCGGCTGGGCGACGAAATCGGCCGGCTGGTCGGGGCGCCGGAGGGGACGGTGATCGCGGCGGATTCCACATCGGTAAACCTGTTCAAGCTGCTGTCGGCCGCCTTGCGGCTGCGGCTGGGCCGCCGGGTGATTGTGTCGGAGGCGGGTAACTTCCCGACTGACCTGTATATCGCGGAGGGTCTGGCGGCATTGCTGGGACAGGGGCACGAGCTGCGGACGGCGGCGGCGGGGGAGGTTGCCGGGGCGCTCGGGCCGGACGTTGCCGTCGTCATGTTGACGCACGTGGACTACCGCACCGGGGCGATGCACGACATGGCGGCGATCACGGCGGCGGCGCATGCGGCTGGGGCGCTGGTGCTGTGGGACCTGGCGCACTCGGCCGGGGCGGTGCCGGTGGACCTGCTGGGGGCGGATGCGGATTTCGCGGTTGGCTGCGGCTACAAGTTCCTCAACGGCGGGCCGGGGGCGCCGGCGTTCCTGTATGTCGCCGGGCGGCTGCAGGAGGCGGCGCGATACCCGATCACGGGATGGCTGGGTCATGCCGATCCGTTCGCATTCGACCCGGGATACCGCGCGGCGCCGGGCATCGGGGGCGCCGTGGTGGGCACGCCGTCCGTGCTGGCGATGGCCGCGCTGGAGGTGGGGGTGGACATCGCGCTGCGGGCACCGATGGCGGAGGTGCGGGCAAAGTCGCTGCGCCAGGCCGCGCTGCTGATGGATTTGGTGGCGCAGCACTGCCCCGGCACCGGGGTCGAGCCGGTGACGCCCGGGCAGGAGGACCGGCGCGGCAGCCAGGTCTCGTTCCGCCATCCCGAGGCGTATGCTGTGATGCAGGCGCTGATCGCGCAGGGGGTGATCGGCGACTTCCGCACGCCGGACCTGATGCGGTTCGGGATCACGCCGCTAACCCTACGCTATGCGGACTTGTGGGACGTTGCGGTGGCGATGGGCGGGGTGTTGGCGAGCGGGGCTTGGCGGGAGGCGCGGTTTGGCGTCCGCAACCGGGTGACGTGAGGCGGGTCGGCAGTGGTCTAGGCCGTCTCCTTGAACAGCTCCCGCCCGATCAGCATCCGCCGGATTTCACTGGTGCCGGCGCCGATCTCATACAGCTTGGCGTCTCGCAGCAGTCGTCCGGTCGGGTAGTCGTTGATGTAGCCGTTACCGCCCAGCACCTGGATCGCCTCCAGCGCCATCCAGGTCGCCTTCTCCGCGGCATAGAGGATGGCGCCGGCAGCGTCCTTGCGGGTCGTTTCGCCGCGGTCGCAGGACTTGGCGACGGCATACACGTAAGCCTTGGCGGCGTTCATCGTCGTATACATGTCGGCCATCTTGCCCTGCATGAGCTGGAACTCGCCGATGGCCTGGCCGAACTGCTTGCGCTCGTGGATGTAGGGCACGCACACGTCCATGCAGGCCTGCATGATGCCCAGGGGGCCGGCGGCCAGCACCGCGCGCTCGTAATCCAGGCCTGACATCAGCACATTCACGCCACGGCCGACGCCGCCGATGACGTTGTCCTCTGGGACCTCGCAGTCCCCAAACACCAGCTCCCCGGTATTGCTGCCGCGCATGCCGAGCTTGTCCAGCTTCTGGGCGCAGGTGAAGCCGGGCATTCCGCGCTCGATCAGGAAGGCGGTGATGCCGCGCGGGCCGGCCGCCGGGTCGGTCTTGGCATAGACCACCAGGACGTCGGCGTCGGGGCCGTTGGTGATCCACATCTTGGTGCCGTTCAGCACGTAGCGGTCGCCGCGCTTGTCCGCGCGCAGCCGCATCCCGACCACGTCCGACCCGGCGCCGCTCTCGCTCATGGCCAGGGCGCCCACATGCTCGCCGCTGACGAGCCCGGGCAGATAGCGGCGCTTCTGCGCCTCGGTGCCGTTCTTGCGGATCTGGTTCACGCAGAGGTTGCTGTGCGCGCCGTAGCTCAGGCCCACCGAGGCGGAAGCGCGGCTGATCTCCTCCATTGCCACGACATGCTCCAGGTAGCCCATCCCGGCGCCGCCGTACTCCTCCTCCACTGTGATGCCCAGGACGCCCAGGTCGCCCATCTTGCGCCATAGGTCGGCCGGGAAGTCGTTGTCGCGGTCTATGGCGGCGGCGCGGGGCGCGATCTCGTCGGCGGCGAAAGTCTCGACGGAGCCGCGGAGCATGTCGGCGGCCTCACCGAGGTCGAAGTTTAGGCCGGGCAGGCGGTTGGACCGGGTTGCGGACACGGCGGGTTCCCTCTTGTCTTTGCCGACATATAGGCCTGTCCCTGCCGTTGCACGACCGCGATTGCGCTTCGGGCCGTGCGGCGCAGGGGGCGGGAACCCCGCTTGCCCCCGGCACCGCGGCATCGCTACCATGCCCGCAACGACCGGCCGGACGGTGCGGCTGGCCCATACCGGGGAGCGTCCATGACCGCCGCCATCAGCTATGTCCACGGCGCCCGCGATGTGCCCCTGCTGGGGGAAACGCTGGGCCAGAACCTGGACCGCACCGCCGCCCGGGTGCCGGACAGCCCGGCGCTGATCATGCCCTCGGCCGGCGTACGCTGGTCCTATGCCGAGCTGGCCGCCCGCGCCGATGCCTTCGCCGCTGGGCTGCTGGCCCTGGGACTAGAGCGAGGGGACCGGCTGGGCATCTGGTCGCTGAACAACGCCGAGTGGGTGGTGGTGCAGTTCGCCACCGCCAAGGCCGGCATCATCCTGGTCAACATCAACCCGGCCTACCGTGCAACGGAGCTGGAGTTCGCGCTCAACAAAGTCGGCTGCAAGGCGTTGGTGACGGCGACCTCCTTCAAGACAAGCGACTACATCGGGATGCTAACGGGCCTGGCGCCGGAGCTGGCGGGCGCGGCGCCAGGCGAGCTGCGCAGCGCGCGGCTGCCGCACCTGCGGACGGTGATCCAGATCGGCGGGCCGGCGCCGGGCGCCCTGCCCTTCGACGCCGTGCCGGGCCTGGCGACGGCCACTCACCGGGACGCGCTGGCCCGGCTGCAGCCGACCCTGCAGTTCGACGATCCCATCAACGTCCAGTTCACCAGCGGCACCACCGGCGCGCCGAAGGGTGCCACGCTGACGCACCACAACATCCTGAACAACGGCTACTTCATCGGCGAGGCGATGCGGCTGACCGAGGCGGACCGGCTGTGCATCCCGGTGCCGCTGTATCACTGCTTCGGCATGGTGCTGGGCAACCTGGCCTGCACCACGCACGGGGCGGCAATGGTGTATCCCGGGCCGGGGTTCGACCCGCTGGCGGTGCTGCAGACCGTAGCCGGCGAGCGGTGCACCGGCCTGCACGGCGTGCCCACCATGTTCATCGCCGAGCTGGAGCATCCGGAGTTCGACCGCTTCGATCTCAGCAGCCTGCGTACTGGCATCATGGCCGGCTCGCCCTGCCCGATCGAGGTGATGCGCCGGGCGGTCGAGCGGATGCACCTGCGGGAGATCACCATCTGCTACGGCATGACTGAGACCAGCCCGGTCAGCTTCCAGTCCTCCGCCAGCGACCCGCTGGAGCGCCGGGTCAGCACGGTCGGGCGGGTGCATCCGCACCTGGAGGTCAAGATCGTGGATGCCGAGGGGCGCATCGTGCCGCGCGGCGTGCCGGGCGAGCTGTGCACCCGCGGCTACAGCGTCATGCTGGGCTACTGGGACGACGAGGCGCGGACGCGGGGGGCGATTGATGCCGCCCGCTGGATGCACACCGGCGACCTGGCGGTGGTGGACGAGGAGGGGTTCTGCAACATCGTCGGGCGCATCAAGGACGTGGTGATCCGCGGCGGCGAGAACGTGTATCCGCGCGAGGTCGAGGAGTTCCTGTATCAGCATCCCGCGATCCAGGACGTGCAGGTGTTCGGGGTGGCAGATGACCGCTATGGCGAGGAGCTGTGCGCCTGGGTGAAGCTGCGCGGCGGCGAGGCGCTGACGTCCGAGGCGGTGCAGGCGTTCTGCCGGGGCAAGATCGCGCACCAGAAGGTGCCGCGGTATGTGCGCTTTGTGGAGGAGTTCCCGATGACGGTGACGGGGAAGATGCAGAAGTTCCTGATGCGGGAGGCAATGGAGCGGGAGTTGGGAGTGCGGGCTGCGGCAACGGCATAGGACCATCCTGCTCCCTCTCCCTCCGGGAGAGGGTTGGGGTGAGGGGGTCTTGGCCGCCGCGCCGGGCGTATTGGATACGGGTGGAACAAGGCTCTGGACTGGGCAAGAGCCGAGCCTGACGCCCCCCTCACCCCAGCCATCTCCCGGAGGGAGAGGGAGCAGTACAGGCTATCTGGCTTGGGACACGTCTGCTGGTGCGGCATCGTCGGGCGCCAGGCCATGCCCCGCCATGAACCCCTGCCCGGCCGGACACAGGTCCAGCAGCGGACAGCGCCCACAAGCCGGGTTGCGCCAGTAGCAGCACTTCTGCCCGTGCAGCATCAGCACCTCATGGTTGTCATAGAGCTGCTGCGCGTCCCACTCCGGCGGCAGTTGCGCGGCCAGGACGGCATGGGACGGGCCGACCGCCATCCCTGCCGGGATCAGCCCGGTGCGGGCGGCAACGCGGTGGTGATGGCTGTCCACCGGCAGCGCCGGGCGGCGCAGCAAGCTGAAGCTGAGCACGGCGGCGCTGGTCTTCGGGCCGACGCCGGGCAAACGCTGCAGCCAGGCGCGGGCCTCGTCCACCGGCAGGCCGGCCAGGAAGTCCAGGGACAGTTCGCCACGCTCGGCCTGGATGGCGCGCAGGATGGACTGGATGCGGGGCGCCTTCTGCTCGGGCCAGGTGACGCGGGCAATGGCCTGCTGGATGTCGGCGGTGGGGGCGTCGAGGATGAGGCGCCAGTCGGGGAAGCGGGCGCGGAGGGCCTTGAAGGCGGCACCGCTATCGGCGTTGCGGGTGCGATGGGACAGGAGGGAGCTGACCAGCTCGCTGAGGGGGTCGAGGGCGTGGAAGTAGGCGATGGGGCAGCCGTAGAGGCGGCAGAGGCGGTGGTGGATGTCTTGGGCTTTGGCGGGGAGGTCCATGGGCGGGGAACGCTGGCCTTGCCGTCAGGTTCACGCAGGCTTGGTGGCGGACGGTTTGGGCGTGCTAGGTAAGACGCAACGGAGTCTTGCGATGACTATGTCAGCGACATTTGCCGCGGAGGCAGAACAGATCATTCAAACGCTGCGTGCGCATGAGCAGGAATTGCAGGAGGCGGGCATCCGCAAGCTGTCCCTGTTCGGTTCCGTGGCCCGTGGTGACGCCACCTCGGACAGCGATGTGGACCTGTTGGCTGAACTTGACCCACAGGCCCGCATCGGCCTGTTCCGGCTTGTGGCTCTGGAGCGGCGCTTGTCGGAAGTGCTGGGCCGGCCTGTGGACCTGCTGGTGGAACCCGTCGAAGCGCCTCGCCTACGTGCCAACGTCATGCGGGATCGCCTGCGTGCCTTCTAAACACGATCCAGCAGCCTGCCTTGCAGACATCATCGAGAACATCGAACGGATCGAGGGTTACGTGTCAGGCATGGACCAGGACACGTTCGCTTCCAACACCATGCTGCGTGATGCCGTGGAGCGCTGCCTGGAACGAGTGTGCGAAGCCGCCCACCGCCTTGGCGACCGCGGGCCGGAGTTGATGCCGTCCCAACCCTGGCGGGATATCCGCGGCATGGGCAACTGGTTGCGGCACGCTTATGACCGGATCAGCCCGGAAGTGCTTTGGAATGCCGTCTGCGACGATCTGCCAAGGTTGCGGCATGATGCACGGGTCGCGTTGGATGCCGTGAGGCCAGCAAAGCCTTAGGTAGTTGGCAGCAACCTCAGGTGTTCGGACGGGGACACGCGATTGTAGTAAGCTCGATCAGGCCGGAGGTCCGGGAGCCATCGGCTGCACCAGGCCGGACGCCCGGCGCGTCCGGGGGCTGGTTGCCGCCCACCAGGACGCGGTGACGGAGGAGTGGAGACGGTTCCATGGTTGAGTTGACGACAGAGCAGTTCGAGGCGGCCAAAGTGCGCGGCGAGGCACGCCTTTGCGGCCCGCGTGCGGAACGCGCGCACTACGATGCCGGGCGCGGGCGGATGATTGTCCGGCTGACCACCAGTGTTGAGATCGGCTTTGCGCCGCAGAACGCGGAGGGGTTGCAGAACGCAAAGCGGGACGATCTCCCGGTGATCGAGGTGAATGCGTTCGGGTTGGGCATCTACTTCCCCAGGTTGAATGCTGATTTCTATGTGCGGGCGCTACTCGAGGGAGCGCTGGGGTCCAAAGCTTGGATGACAGCGAAGTTTAATGCGGACACCCGCCGGCACGAGGGGAGCGCAAAGCCGACTTCGTGTCGTGGCACCGAGAACGACGGACGACAGCGAAAGGTGAGCCGTCCGGCACGAAGCGGATCAAGCGCAATAGCCCGGTGAAAGAAGCGCCATCAAGCGAGGCATCGCCGCCGATTCCGATGCAGCCGAGTGGACAGTAGAGAACTTTGCCCAAAGCCACCGTGCAGCCGGCGTGTTGCAACGGACGTCGTAGTGGGCCTAGCACCCCACCGCACGACCCCGGCATCAAGCTGGCTTAGACGCAAGCGATAGCTCGGCTTGACCAAGGTGACTGAGCGCGCTGCGCGCTTTTGTGTAGTCATGGAGTCATGCTAGGTTGCTCGTAGCACAGTCTGAGATGAGTTCCAGCTTCATGATACCTCCCAGCTTTAGCACAACGGACATCGCGAGAGAGAGGCATGAACAATGGCGCAGCTTCATGGCATTCGTAGATCTATACCCTCAATCACACTGGATTTTTCGTGGAGTTGCAGATGCCGATAACCATAAACTTATTCCTAAGATTGGGCGTGATACACGAGTGTATAATGAGGCAGGAGAGCGTGTAGTCTTTGCTAACTTTCGACGTCGCGCTAGCCAGTTTGTAGACACGTCTCGCATGAGTGAGTGGGATGTGCTTGCGCTGGCTCAACATCACGGTCTGCCAACTCGACTGCTCGACTGGAGTACAAATCCGCTTGTAGCAGCATTTTTTGCAGTAACTAGCGTACCCACGACGGGAAAAGCGCGTATCTATGCAGTACGAGCGCCGCAGATGGTTGACGCAAATAAAGCTGGAGACCCATTTAGCCACAATCAGGTCGCAGCCTTCGTTCCTTCTGCTGTTGCATCGCGCATTGTAGCCCAACGTGGCTTGTTCACCATCCACCCAAAACCTACTGATGTCTGGGATGGGCAAAGCTCATCTTCAAGATCTGCGATCCGGTCAAAAGGGGACACCTTCTTTGATATCGAGCAAAGATTTCGGAGGCATTTCCAGAGAAAGCTATTTCAACTTGGCGTCGACTCTGCCGCCATAAAATCAGATTTAGATGGGCTTTGCGACACTCTTTCTTGGCAGTTTACAAGAAAAGTAGCGGTCGGGCTATTCAACTATTAGAGGTGATATCATGGAAAGATCTTCTAGCGAACAGGGCAAGGCCGACCTACAAACGCAAGCCATCATAAACGCAATAGAGGAATATGACCTTGTGGACAGCTCAGCTTGGAGCGACCTTGACGTCTTGTCTACTCATACCAGCGTTGATGCATTGGAGGTTGATCCGGAAGGTGTCATCATTGAGGCAAATGGTGATTTCCGCGGGATAGCTAATGTGTATGTTCTTCTAAAGTATGGAACTAACAGTGACGATGGATTTGAAACCTCCGACTCTTTCATTGCGCACTTTCGGGGCCATCTTGACGGAGAAGGAAATCCCGTGATTGAGGATCTCCACGTTGACACTTCCTCCTTCTACGAGGGCGAGGAAGGCAAGCCAGAGACGGGTATAAACTGATATCGCTGTGTCAATTTTTTACTTAACGCCCCCAAGTTTACCAAACCGGAAGTGACGAAGGCCAGCGCATGGAATATTGTCAATGCGCCGCACCCAAATAAGCCGCCCTTACCGCCGGATCATCCCGCAACCGCCCCGCCGGCCCACTAGCCGCCAGCCGCCCATTCTCCATCACATACCCAAAATCCGCCACCTCCAGCGCCGCCGCCGCAAACTGTTCCACCAGCAGCATCGTGATCCGCGCCTCCTTCAACCGCCCAATTGTCCCGAACACCTCCGATACCAACCGAGGCGACAACCCCATCGAAGGCTCATCCAGCAGCAGCACATCCGGGTTCAGCATCAGCGCCCGAGCCATCGCCAGCATCTGCTGCTCCCCGCCCGACAGCGTCCCCGCCAACTGCGGCCGCCGCTCCGCCAGCCGAGGGAACAGCGCAAACATCCGGTCCAAATCCGCCGAAACATCCCCCCGCGGCCGGCTGCCCGTCAGCCGTGGGAACGCACCCATCACCAGGTTGTCCGCCACCGACATGGTCGCGAACACCCGGCGCCCCTCCGGCGAGTGCGCCAGTCCCCGCCGGGTGATGGCATGGGAAGGCATCCCCGCCACGTCCGTGCCGCCCAGCATGATCCGCCCGCTCTCTGGCTTGATCATCCCCGACAGCGCCCGCAGCGTCGTCGTCTTTCCCGCCCCGTTGGACCCGATCAGGGTAACAAGCTGCCCCTTCTCGATCCGCATGTCCAACCCGTGCAGCACCTGCACCTTGCCATAGCCGGCGCGCAGCCCCTCGACGACCAGCATCTACGCCGCCTCCGCCACGGCGCCGCCCAAATAGGCCGAGATCACCCGCTCGTCCGCCTGCACCTGCGCCGGCAGCCCCTCGGCGATCTTCTGGCCAAAATCCAGCACCGTCACCGTGTCGCACAATGACATGACGACATCCATGTGATGCTCGATCAGGATCAGGGTGATGCCGTGGTCCCTGATCTTGCGGATGATGCCCATCAGCTCCTTGATGTCCGGCGCCGTCAGCCCGGCCGCGGGCTCGTCCAGCAGCAGCAGCTTCGGGTCCAGCGCCAGGGCGCGGGCAATCTCCAGCACGCGCTGCTTGCCATAGGGCAGGTTGCGCGCCTCCTCGTTCGCCAGCGCCTCCAGCCCGACGAAGCGTA
>JAABUW010001366.1_pt1 | contig 41303 bp, 43 predicted proteins | sample 5560081 | NCBI WGS metagenome assembly JAABUW01 (sample SAMN10711882, study PRJNA513363) | rock metagenome | isolation source: Antarctica rocks | place: Antarctica: Victoria Land, Knobhead sud | reverse complement strand
AGCTGAGGATGCGGTGGGCGGAGGGGGGGAGGGGGGTTAGGAGGGCGAGGGAGCCGGATGTGGAGGTTATGAGGATGGGGGAGGGGAGGTCGTCGTCGTTGTTGGTGGTGGTGGTGGTGGTGGGTTTTGGGGGGAGAAGGGTGAGGGTTGAGGGGAAGTGGCCGGTGTGGAAGGTTGTGTGGTGCAGGAGGCGGGTGCCGGATATGGATTTTGGATCTGAGATGGATGTTAGTTGACTAGGTCGTTCGTGGGATGTGGAGATGATGGGGAGAGAGGTAAAGGCTGCGTACGTTCAGGATCGAATTGGAGGATGTGGATGTTGCAGGCCGCGTCCGCTACCGCCATGTAGAGCTGTTTGCCATCTGGGAGGAAATCGGCTGCTATGACTTCGATGTGGTGTGGTGATTTGCTGAAGAGACGGAGCTGGTATGGTTCCTCCTACACCCGAAAGTCAGTGTCCGCTCATCGAGCTCGAAGACAAGGGCATACCATGTAGCCAGAAAACCAAACCCCCTTCACAGCATCGGCCATAAGGCACATGCCCGTCCCAGGAAGCTCTTTGGCAACACTGACGTAGCATTGCATGTCCATAAACGCCACCGGTAGAAGAGTCCCATCCTCTTTGAGACCTCTGACCATACATTTCTGCCCCTGAGCGACGAGCAAGAAGCCTTGTGTGCCGATTCCTGATAATGCGGTCACGGCACCTTTGATCTCCTCTTTCGCTATGAGTTTCAGTGCGAGACCCGTTTCCGGATGATCGGGCTCCGGGACTACGTCGATGACGCTGAAGATGTAGACATGGCCGCCGGAGGGGAGGTCTTCTCCGCGAATGAAGGCTGTGCCAACGGCAACTAGGTCTTGGCGCTCGTGGGTGTGCTCAGAGATTTCAAGAGATAGGCTCTTGATAGTCGTCACTACCTCGAAGGGTTCAAGCTCATGTCTAATTAGCAGTCAGTGGGTCTGGTTGTGTATGCTATAGTTTGGAGAAAGCGTACTTGTCCATTATGGTAAGCGTTTGGCCAAAGAGTAATTTGACCGAGCCCTGCTCGACTTTGGGTAGAAACTTCGTGTCTGCAAGATTTAGTCGATCTCACATTAACAATGATATGGACGCGTGGCCTACCTTCGTCGTTCCAATTGCTGTGAAACTCATCCTCAGGTAAACTGAAATCAACGAGGGTACTTGTACCAAGCACATATGCATCCTTCTTTTCATAGTAGTCGAGTGCGTGGACTTCTTCGCCGAGCTGTATTCGTCGTGTTACCCAGCCGGTATCGTATCGGCTCTCCGGTGGTAATTGAGCTGCCCAAGATTTGCACTGGACTGGTCAGCCGACTCCTCCAAAGATGAAATCCATGAGGGTTTACCTCTCCATCGATGTAAAGATATCCACTCCGGCAATTGGACGTATGGAGCTGAGCGAGGCTCTGGACATGGTCTTCGGCAAAATCAACGACTTGGGGTAGGCTGCAAGAAGTCTTTATGAGAAAGCTGGGCGAGGATCCTGGCTTGAAGACCGCGCTGTAACCTCCGAGATCGTGTAATGATCGCAGAGGCTGGCGGCGCTTTTGTTGCTCGTCTTCAATAGAGCTTTCGTTCGGCGCTCTCGGCAGATGTGGATTTGATATCTTAAGAAACCGAAGAGCAGTGTCTTTACTTCCTTCGATTGGCGACTGGTATGGCTGATATATAATAAGATCATCACTGGCGGAACAGAGCTACCAAGGTCAATATCCAGCATGCGGTAACGTAGACGTGAAGCTTACAATCAAATAGGGAGATTTATGAGTCGAGTCTCCAAGCTCTGCTATCATCAATTCTATCAAGCTCTCTCTGGCCGATGACCGTCGAACAGTAAATTCTGTAGATAGAAATGGGGGCAAGAAGCTGAGACCGTCTGCGATGTAGACGGGCTTCTGTACATTTGGCAGGCGGAAAATCTGCAATTGGATCAGCGAAAGAATAAAGTACGCATATGAAGCCCAAACGAACCTGTAAGCCTCCCGCGGCACTCAGAAGAAACATAAGTACATTGCCGGCCTCTTCGTCGCTCTCTTCCGGATATTCTAGGCGTAAAATGTCATTGGAGTCCTCGTACAGAGATCCAGACAGCCAGTGGCCCTCCACTTGCTTCGTCGTATCGTCGATCTCACCCCTCTCGTCTGTAGTGAGAACCACGGCGCTGGAATCGTCTCGAATGACCAGAATATGTGGATCCGCGAAACTCGCGCTAATGACCTTTGGCTGAGAGGTATTCTCGTCGTCATCTTCGTTGAGTGGTAGTATCTGGGAAAGACCAAAGTCTGAGAGACATCAGCAGGCGGATCGGAGCAGACACTCGCATGATGCATTGTGGGATTGCAGGGCAAGTATAATTTAGGTGTGGCGAGCCATTGGTGAATATTTGTTTGTATTGATGCTATTGACAAGATCGAGTAGAATGACATTATGCTCGTCGCCATAACTTCCAAATCTCCATAATTCAAGTTCGGAAATCTGTTCCTCCAATAATGTCCAAAAAGGTCGACCTTTTTGTACGCTCTCATCAGGAACAGGTGTTGCATCAACTGGTTCGTGATGATGCTGTAATCAAGGAGACAACGAATAGAAACAGGCTCACCTCCATCGTACGTGCGAACTTGATTCTGCGTCACTTGTGCTATCATCAATCCACCGTTGATTGTGTCAACATCAATAGTCTCTCCGGCATCTTCATCGAACTCAACGTCATCAATCTCCTCAAGATCTTCGCCTTTGATTCGATAAACAGTCGACTTTTGCGCTGCATTGTCGTTCATACTGAATGTGAAAATATAATGATCATGTGCTCCTTGATTGGGGTCGCCAGATGCAGGCTTCAGATTTTGTTTTGTGCTGATAGACCAAAGTCTCTGTGCATTGCCGATCTTGTATTGCTTTATCACTCTCGCTTCTATGTCCTTTTCGAACATTGTAAGACCACCAGCTCTACCGCGGCCACTCGTAGTCATTAGACCGGCACCTGGAGCCAGACTCCTCGAATCAGCCGTAAGCGGTCCTTTCTTTGGTTTGCTCCGCAAGGCAATATCATTCATCGGCCCTACATTCATTAATGAATCATGCACACGGAAATGATAATCCCCCATGTTTGCTATCGAAGGCGAGGGTATTTGCTCATGGGCCTTCTGCTCCGGCCTGCTGTCGGCATATAAGTCGTCTTCATCCTCTTCCATGTCCTCTTCTTCCAGCTCAAGGTCATCCTCGTCGCCCTCCATATCGATGTCTGTCCGCGATCGTTTTCTTTGCAACCGATCGGACTTTCGAGACCAGCCAAGGATTATAGAATCTGCGTTTTCGCTGCCGATGAAGAGCCGTCCACGACCAATGATCGATGCGCATGATGGCCCAGCATTCAAGGCGGCCCCTCCGTTCTCAATGTCAACCCTAACGATAGACAGACCTGACACTGACCTACCGTCGATCTTGAAAGAAAGAATGGCAAGCTCTCCTGTGTCCAAAATAATCAGTGACTCTGCGTTATCGACAGCAAGCTCCTTTACGACGCAATTCTCTAATCGCATACACAGGTCCGATTGATCTGCCAGTGAAAAGGATGTTGACTGCCTTGCAAATTCATTGACGGCAATGCCATTTGATTTGCCAGACTGGTCAACGTGGATAATCTCATTGCCACCCACTAGAAGGTTACCGCCAATACGTCGTGACAAAGGAATGACTGCAAATAGATCGTATGGGAGGTTGTTCACGGATAATAAAGTCGTCGAAGCTCTCTGCTCAAGGTCGAGCGTATAGACTGCGTATGAGACGTTGTCTTGTCGCTCGTGAAGCAGACCCGACGAGCTAGCGACTTGAGAGTATAAAACACCAAACGTCGGTTCCCGATACTCGTTTAAGAAAGCGAGATGTATCGGATGCGATAATGAAGGATCCAAGGCAAGTAAAGACAGTACGAAAGAGGCAGCATATGGTGTTTTTTGGGTCTTTACATCATCCGAGACATTCTTCGAGACAGATACCTTTCTCTCAGGCTGCTCCCCATCAATATCGAGATCGTAGTCATCCATGACAAGATCGTCACCGACTTGGTGAAACGGTATTATTGCCAGATTTCTTGCGCCAAACTTCAGGACAGCGCATCTGCTGCTTGGGTCCACAATTAATTCGCTTCTACATTCTTCTAGATCGGGCTCCCAAGGACTACTCAATATGTCTTCGCGCTCGTAGTAGTGTATCGAGATTGTAGATATGCTGAATCTTTCAGGGTCCCATTCAACCAAGCTGAGCTTGGCGTCCCTCAGAGCCACAAGCAACGCCTCGCCCCCGGATTTGGATTGTAGGATCTTGACACGAGCTAGAGACGTAATTGTACCGAATAGCTGGTACTGGGCGATCAGGACTAGCTTCGTGGTGTGTAGTCGGTCCCCTCGGGTCGCTGTGGGGTCTGGAAGGGAGGAGTCAGGGCCATTGGCATATTCACGCCCGACGTGGCCTGAGGCGCTACCACTGAGGGAAGCATCTGTGGTGTGAGTGACGACTGTTTTGAGAGAGAATATCTGCAACAGGTTTGTCTTTGCAATGACGAGGTTGTTTGCTGAAGGGGACAGAAAGGGCAGGGATAGCGAGTGTGTAACAGCCGTTGGAGGTGTGAGCTCCGTGTAACATTGCATCCTGACTTCCTACAGCCAGCGAGGGGATCTTCGAGGCATCGAGTATAGACAGTAAGGGGGCCTGAGATGTTGAAGCCGTAGTAATTGAAAGTGAAGAACAAAATGAGCTGCTCGAGGCGCCGAGTCGCGACTGTCTCAATGATCGACGCAAGGGTGGGGTGCAGGGTGCAGGATGACGCTTGCTACAGCCAACTTGCTAGCCAAAACACTGCCCCCGCTCGAGCTCCCATCCTCTAACGGTCCTAAGCACGCACTTTGTGCACCTCTTTTCTCGTCAAAGGCCTACACAAAGCTCTGTCTGTTAAGCAGCCATGGCGCTCATTCAGTTGACCCTCATCTGGGTTGTCTACGCCGTCGTGCTAGTCCTACTCCTCGCAATAGCCTCTGTTTTTGTCTACGTCTATCAAGCTCCCAGGGAAAGATCCGCCACTGTGACCATAGTGTGTATCTTTACCTTGACCTCTCTTCTGGCAACTGTGCTGCTGATGCCCGTTGATATCGCTCTGGTCTCCTCTACGACATCGTCGAAGCTCGGCCGCAGGAAGGATTGGGCTACACAAAATGAGGTTGACAGCATAACCCTGACCTTGAGGATTGTCTACTACACACTCTACTCGCTTGATGCACTCCTCTGCCTTATCGTGGTGCCTTTCACGTATTTCTGGTACGAAGAGTATGATCAGGTCGAATCTGAGGAAGGGAGACAAACACTTGGGACGAGATTCTGGGGCGCATTCAAGTACACAATAGCATTCATCTTGCTGGTTGTCATCCTGTTCCTAGTTGGCTTTTTTGTGCCTGTCGCAAAAGATCGCAAGGGTGCTCACTACGACCTGGACTTCTTTAAGCATATCCTCGATACCGAAAACCGTAAGTGTGCATACGATCAGCCCGAGCTTTAGCTAACGAGACTGTTACAGATAGCGAACGGGCCCTGACTTTCGCGCTCGGACTGCTGATAACGATTGGAACATTGATCTATGCTGTCTACACTGGTGCTGGCTTTGCTCTACTGCCAGTAGCTCTTGTCAAATCGGCTCCTGGAATCTCTGCCCCTGCCCTGAGCGCCAACACCGCGTCCGAGCTCGACCAGAATCGCGAACGACAGCGTCAATTGGAGGGCCGAAATGAGGGTCGTGATGATGGTCTCCCTGCAAAAGATCGTAGAGAACTCGACGCCCTCGTTCGAGAGGAGCGGACGCTTATCCGCCGCCAGCGCCTTGCAGAGGAAGCCGCTGGGGAAGGCCACGGTTGGTTGTTGAAAGCGTGGATCAAGATCGAGGCGTTCTTCCGCCCCCTCAAGTTGATTGGAGGCATATTGCTCATCATTGTGGCGATCTTCATCTGGGTCTCCATGCTCTTGACATTCATCGACAAGGCAAAGAACTCGATTTGCAAGACCCACTGTGGCTACGTTCTTGGACACATCAACATCTTTAATCCGATGAACTGGATTTTGGTCAAGTCTGCGAAGATCTTCCCCATCGATTATGTTATCTTTCTGCTGGTCGTCTTGTTCTTTTTCGCCAGCTCGGTCGTGGGCATTGCAACCATTGGCATTCGATTCCTTTGGCTCAAGATCTTCCAGATCAGACAGGGACACACATCACCTCAAGCGTTACTATTGGCCACGGTGCTCCTGACTTTGATGGCTTTAGCAATCAATTATTCCATGGCAATGATCGTTGCACCACAGTATGCCCACTTTGGCCCGCAGACATTCTGCGATCGTCCACTCCGGCATCCTGATGACCAGCCTGACTGCACAAACCATACCAGAGCCATCAAACCTTGTACGGAGATTTCGAAATCCCAGGCTGCAACAAATGTCTGCACGCCTAGTGTGGTCAGCACTTTCCTTGATACCATCACTATCAACTTCTCATTCTTCGGTGACGTGGACTTCTGGGCTCAGATTGCGTTCCTAGGTATGTAATATGCTACCTTGTTTTCGGATTTGTGGCTGATAATCCACAGCTGTCTATCTGATTGTTTTCATTACAACACTTGTTAGGACTCCTAAGATGGACGGGGATTACCTTGACCAAGATGCAGAAGAGGATGAAGAAGAGGGTCTCCTTGCCAGCACAGGAAGAAGGTTCGGTGCAACATGGCAGGACATTACCGGGAGAGCAAAGAAGCCGACCGGGAACGCAGGTAGGAGTCAAAGGGAAGCTGATGACGAAGAAGAGTGATCCTCGGTGTTTTGCCCTTGAAAGTGGTTGGGACAGTAATGAAATTGTACACAAGCATGGCGTTGAGCGGGATTGTAATGCTTTTACTGGGAGAGTCGCTCGAGTAAGACAAAGTTGTGAATAGGACAGGTGTTTTGGTGTGTGACAGTATTCTTGCCGATCCTTCGTATGTATCTAAGTTACTAGTACTCAAGCACGTTTCACGCGGTATGCGAAATGCTTCCGTTTTTTCCAACTCTCATAGATTAACTCTGTATACACTCACAGCCGAACCACCGCGCTTGACCTCTGTCCTGAGAACGCAACGCCATGACCTTTATGTTGATCTCACCATCGAGTCTACACTTTCTGGAGAACTTCTTCTCGTTCACATCTCCTAGCTCCGTATTAAAGTGACTGCTTACCGAGCACAAGCTCTAGCATCAATCTTCAGAAGATGCCTTCGTACTAATGTAGACACATCGATACATTTCCCACCCTCTATCCAGAACGCAAGTACTGAGTCTAGGCATTTCCTGCGCGGGAATCATGTGTTCGTGAATTTGAGAACTGCCGTTCCGATGGCCGTCTCATCTACGTAGATAGCGCTTTAGAGATGGGGCTGCTAAGTCTGAGACATGGTTTTAGGAAGGTAGTAATCGAGCTTTTCGCTACTGGCTTGGGGTGCTGGAGGTAAAGTATTATACTTAGGAATGGGAGAATGTGTCAATGGGGTTGGGTTTGGTAAGTTGGTGGTAGTAGAGTGCTGGCCACTTTATTTCGAGCTCAGAGCGGAGTCGAGACGAAGACTTTGTTGGGGTCAGTAGGCTGTTACCGATAGTTCTTGCGTTCACGTTCGTCAACGAAGTCCTCGCCCCTAATTCCGACGACATTTGACCAAGCGAGAGATGTGAAAATACCTTGTATAAGAGTTCAGGGTGGGTGTCTTTTAAACATTTGGTGCCTTCCTAGCCAGCCAGTCCCTCTTTTTGATGCGAGAATTACCACTCACGTTCGTTATGTGGACAACCATTGGGGCACACTGGAAATCCGTTAATCTCGGTTATAGCATCTGTACGGGCGGAGACATCCACGAAGGCGACGAATGAAGTCAAAACCAATGTGATCACTGCGCCTATGTTTGGAAGGTGGTGCCTCAAGTCCAAGATCTCTGAACCTCATAGTGTCCAGGAGCTTCCATTTGTAAAACTACCTATCTCAGAGGACGAACAGTATCTGAATACTAAACACCCGGATGATTTTCCCAAGTAGCGTATGAAATTGTGGTGGATCCTTTCGATATTGATAGGGAAGAGGATGAATATCGACTGTCAACAATTGCACACCTCTGTCAAAGATGAGATAAGATGAGAAGGGCAGCAGCAGGTCACCACGCCATCACTACCTATTCGATTCCTTGGCGGTGCGTCAGCCCGCGATCCTGATTTCACCCTCCAAGTCGACGGATATGCCCTTTCGGGCTAGCCTGAAAAGCACGGGACATACTCTGACACTAAGGTAAGCTTCGCCAGTCATAGAAGCGAGTAGATTATCAAAATTTTTGGTGGATTCAATCCATCAGTACACCGCTTTCCTCGCGTGGCTGATGAGCTCTTTTTGAGCATGCCTCGAATATGGACGGAGAGCCGTCGGACCAAGATAACGTCCTGCTCGATCGGCTAAACGCGCTGAAGCAGTCCAACGTTGATTTCGACTCCCCAACCAACGCTTCAATTACAGCAGCACCTTCTGAAACCAACGGGACCGCCGAGGATCTCATTGCACGTTTCCAAAGTTTGTATGGCAGATCGGCCGCAGAAACGCAGGACAATGCGTTTAGAGGAGCTGCGATTGACCACGACGATGGGCCGCCTTCACCTACCATCGAGGAGCTCCTCGCAGAGTTAGGCCCAGAGGATCAATATACAATCGACGATACTGATCTTAAAGAGGCCAACGAGCTTCTTGCAGAAGCTAGACTTGTTCTTCCCGCAGATTTAGAATGGAATAAGTCGGAGTCTAACATGCCCGCCAAAGAGGAAGTCAAGGGCTTAAATCGATCTTCAACATTCCCCCAAGGAGAATCAGACGAGGAAGCGGAGGCACAAGTATCACTCCAACATATACTGGACGAAGCTGAGCTGGAGAAGGAGCAGGAGCCTGCCGCAGTCGCTCCCTCCCCTCCCCTCAATGGTACACCACACCTGCTATCACCAGCACCGATGGACTCGTTTGCTTCTCTCGTATTCCCTTCGACTGCGAACATCCCAATGCCCCCCTCTCTCAACCTGCCTTCAACACCCACAACCGCCCCTTCTACTCAAAAGCCCAAGCCCAAGCCGAACGATTTTTCGAGTGAGGAAATAGACTCCTGGTGCATCATCTGCTGCGCCGTTGCGGCGGTCAAATGCTATGGCTGTGATGGGGACCTATACTGCTGGGGCTGCTGGAGGGAAGGACACATTGGCGAAGATGTGGGACTAGAAGAGAAGAACCATGTTTGGGAGCGAGTCATTATGAAGGGCAATAAGAAGATCTAGTACTCCATGGATGGGATTGAGATACAATGAAGAGGGCTATACCCATCTCTGATCAGCAATTTACACACCAGACTCTCAAACAAGATGCGTCAATGGTGATAGGTCCCAACAAGTGGGAATCACTTGATCCTATTTATATGATGCGAATCCGAGAGGCCTGGGGTCGGTACGGCGAGCAGTTCGGTCGATACACTCTGGTCGATGTTTTTTTTGGCACATTCTGGTCACTAAAACACCACCGACGCTTGATTATCGTATCATGCCAGCGATGCCCATATCATACATTCACACCAGATCTAGCCTTGCTGCCTTGATATCCAAGGCATACCAAATTATAGCTTGATCCGGTCTTTGCTAGTACAATATTCGGACACTATGGTTGATCGAATGACGGGATTATTTTCAGACCGCCACATGGACTGACAACCATTGGGTGGAGAATGGAAATTGGTTGGATAATGAGCTAAATCACCACATTGTCCGATAGACCTTCCTGCTAGTTGAAGACTCAGGAAGTCTGACGGATACTCATTTCTTTGTAGTCAGCATTCCCAACGTTCGGACCATTTTCACTTCTTCTGAGGACCTTGAGGAGATCAGTGGAGGGGAAGACTCCGCGTGAGTGAGGTGCGTCGTATGTAGTACGACTTGAGATGTTTTTGAACGGAAAGAGCCACTTGGATGGGAGAAGGCAGTGTGAAGTGTATTTGCAAATTTGCTACTATTTCCACCTATTTTGGTGATGATGGCTGCACTTGCAGAAAGTCCGGACTCACTCTCGGCATACCACTAGCCAAGTTGAAGTGGGTTATTTCAGATCCAAGACCAATCCGGCTGAGAAGTTTTTGACTTGACTGAGTCCTGCGGCATACCGCTCCTTACTGAAACATCAAAGTATGCGGCGCCACCTTGGATGTTGAATTGATCGCAACGTCCCCGACTTTGGGTGGTGCAAAAATTCTTCGCATTGGTACTTTCAACTGGTGACCACCGTGATGATCCAGCTGCTTGTGTTGCCATTCGGAGAAAATTCGAAGGGCTGAAGGAAATGTGAGCCAACGGACTTCTCACTGAGCCAAGATATCCGTTCAGTGGCAGCCTGGGGACCTTCGTGGACTCGGCTGGACGTTGCACCGCGTCCGTCTCAACCCGATGATTCGCTCATTTCGTGAAATAGCCCTAAACGAGGATACGGGCATATCAACATTCCGATCTTGCTTATGGTCAGCAAAACCTCTGCAAATACTTATGTCGCAATCAGCGGTCCTTCTTCTCGTTCATGACTTTGGTTCTCTGCTAGCGTTCCCACTACAATCCCATTAAAATATTCACCACCGAGCTTTCCAGATCTTGTTTTCTCGACCCATCATTCAGGAAACTCCATGATGTCTTTAGTGCCTGGTGATACTCCTGGCGAAGCCGCTGACGGGAATAATTCGGGAACACAAGTGATCATACAACACAAAGACGAAGAGGACAATGCATCACCAGAGTCCTCCTTGCACCACGTCAAGTCTGCAGCCGTTCCAGAAGCGGAGTTCAAGCCATCGAGACGGCTATATGTGGCCTTCGGCACTCTTGCAGTGATAACATTGATGGTAGCCCTCGATGGGACCAGTCTCTCTGTCGCCTTGCCGGTAAGCCTTCTCTAATGTCATCATTGCAGCGTTCTAGTAGCGTCAAGGTATTGATCCCTGTCCAGATAATAGCACAAAAACTGAAAGGCACGGCAATCGAAGCGTTCTGGGCTGGCACTTCCTTTCTACTATGCTCGACCATTTTCCAGCCAAGCTTCGCCAGTTTCTCACACATCTTCGGTCGCAGACAAGTCATCATGGTTGCCCTTGTCTTTTTCCTGGTAGGCGCGATCGTTGCTGGAGTTTCGAAGAATTTTGGTCCTCTGCTAGTTGGCCGTTCGCTGCAGGGTATTGGAGGTGGTGGGCTGATTGCACTAACTGAGATCGTGGTTACCGATTTGGTCCCGCTCAGACTGAGAGGGCAATGGTTTGGTATTATTAGTGCCATGTGGAGCGTGGGTTCTGTGACTGGGCCTATCATTGGTGGTGCTTTCGCACAGAACGTTACCTGGGTAAATCCTTCCAACAGGTTGTTGGTAAGTTGCAGCTGGCTAACGCGAGATTCAGCGATGGATTTTCCATATAAACTATCCTTTCGTCGGAGTCGCTCTCGTTCTCGTCCCATTGACTTTGAGGTTGACCTACAAACAGACGAAATTAGGAGAGCAATTGCGTCGGGTGGATTGGCTCGGGTCCGTCCTCTTCATCGGATCGACGACCAGCTTCCTCATTCCTATCACCTGGGGAGGTGTTTCGTACGCCTGGAACTCATGGCGCACCCTTGTACCTCTAATCATCGGTGTCGTTGGTTTGGTCTTCTTCGTTGTATATGAAGAAAAGTTCGCCAAAGAGCCACTGATCAGGATGGACGTTTTCAAGAACAGGACTGCCGCTGCTAGTTATTTCGAGACGACCGTACACGGTATGATTCTCTGGTGCATCTTATACTATCTGCCACTCTACTATGAAACCGTTAAAGGCGAGACACCCATTCTTTCAGGCGTAAGTCTGTTCCCAGAAACGTTCACAGTGGCACCAGCCGCGATGGTCACTGGTATTCTCATCACTAAGACTGGACGCTATCGTTGGGCTATCTGGGGTGGATGGTTCCTGACCACATTCGGCTCTGGTCTTCTCTGCCTGCTCAAAGCGGATACTCCAACGGTCGCATGGGTGTTCCTCAATCTCATTAGTGGCCTAGGTTTAGGAATTTTGTTCCCATCAATGGCATTTTCCATCCAAGCCGCCACTACAAACAAGGATCTCGCTTTCGCAGTCGCTCTCTTCTCGTTCTTCAGAGCCTTCGGTCAGGCTATCGGTGTTGCTATTGGCGGAACGATATTCCAGAACGAGATGAAGAAGAAGCTGCTGACTCATCCTCTGCTTGCCCCGAAGGCCGGAGAATATTCTGCAGATGCATCTAGCTTGGTGCAGATCGTGAAGACGATGGCGGCTGGGGAAGAGAAGACTCAGCTTATTCAAAGCTACTCTGATGCTCTGCAAATAGTTTGGGCAGTCATGACTGGACTGGCGTTTCTGGGTCTTCTGTCCAGTCTCCTGATCAAGGGTCTTGATTTAGATCGAGCACTTGAGACAGAACAGGGGATGGCGAGGGAGAAGACGAGAGAGCTGAAAGACGTTGAGGGGAAATAAGTAGCGGGTGGGACGCTGAGGAGTAATGTTTACAGGAACGGGCTCATGATCGATGGCGCTGATGTATTTATACGAAACCAATCTTTGTATCATATTTTCAGACTTATATAGAACTAGACGTTCGCCATATGAGAATGAAATACATCAAGCCCCGGCATCGCATGAGCCTTTAGTGGTCTGCGTCAGACTTGGGGCAGCGCAATTTTCAACGTAATGAATACGCAATCCAGCCTTTCACACATTCATAAGCGTACCTTGCGAAGGGAGAATGCCACAATCTGGTGCCTGAGGCGCAGTCGTTGATTACGTTCTATCACAGCCACCAGCATGGCAAAAGCGAGCCGCCCGAAGCGAGTCGTTTGGGTGGCCGCCAGAGCCCGCAACGGATTCGGTGAAACGTCATCTAGCACTTTTGCTACGACTACCTTCTAGGCAACTCAATTGGGCGCACAGTCTCTATCCTATCCTATTCTACTCTTATTTCCATGACTGCTTTCAGATAGCCACGCTCCTTGATAGTGCAATTCCCCCAACGCAACACGAGGTCTTCGTTCAGGCCCCGGGAGGCTTACTATGGTCGGTGAAGCTTTCACCAATACCCTGCGAGATTGATCAGACTGACCCAGGGCTTCAATAGGCAGTCACAAAGCGCGCAGGTCGAAAGAAAGACAACAGCAGTGCCCAAGCGGCAGGCGGCCGAGGGGGTGAGCCCCAGGTCAGGAAGGCCATATTTGAGAGCACCAAGAAGAAGGAGGTTGGAGTTTCGGACCTCACACTGATCAGTAAGATCTCGAACGAGGCTATCAATGATAACTTGAAGAAGAGGTTTGAAAATGGGGAAATATATGTATGTGGGGTGGAGACTGGACAGAAACGAGGTGGGAAATAGTGCTGATAGGCGCGCAGACTTATATTGGCCATGTGCTGGTCTCTGTCAATCCGTTCCGCGATCGTGAGTGCTACAGCAGCAGCTGCGAGAGCAAGATCAGACTGACAATTGGCAGTGGGTATCTACACAGACGCGGTACTGGACTCTTACCGAGGAAAGAACCGACTCGAAACCCCGCCTCATGTCTTCGCCGTCGCTGAATCAGCTTATTACAACATGAAGGCTTATCAAGACAACCAGTGCGTCATTATATCTGGGGAGTCAGGGGCTGGAAAGACCGAAGCAGCCAAGCGGATAATGCAGTACATCGCCAGTGTATCTGAGGGGAAAGACTCTTCGATCCAGGAGATCAAGGAGATGGTGTTGGCCACGAACCCACTGCTAGAGTCGTTTGGCAATGCAAAAACACTGAGAAACAATAATTCTTCTCGATTTGGGAAATACCTAGAGCTGCAGTTTAACGCGCAAGGGGAGCCTGTGGGGGCGAACATCACGAATTACTTATTGGAGAAATCGAGGGTTGTGGGTCAGATCACGAACGAACGAAATTTCCACATATTTTATCAATTTACTAAGGCTGCATCATCTAATCACAGAGGTATATATCATAGGCTGAGCGGGGGCCTACAAAGTGCTAACAATTTACAGAGATTTTTGGGGTGCAGCAACCACAGTCATATACATACACGAGCCGATCGAAGTGCTTTGACGTGCAGGGTATTGATGACGCAGGTGAATTCAAAGACACATTGAACGCCATGAAGGTTATTGGACTATCGCAGGGCGAGCAAGACAATATATTTCGAGTGCTAGCTACCATTTTGTGGTTAGGAAATGTAACATTCCGTGAAGACGATAGCGGAAATGCAGCCATCACGGACCAGTCGGTGGTGGACTTTGTGGCCTACCTCCTTGAAGTGGATCCTGAGCACGTCAACAAAGCATTGACGTTGCGAGTCGTTGAGACAAGCAGAGGAGGACGGCGTGGATCCGTGTACGAAGTCCCTCTGAATCCGACACAAGCGACTGCAGTCCGGGACGCTCTAGCAAAGGCACTCTATTTTAATCTCTTCGACTGGATTGTCGAGAGAGTCAATGCTTCGCTGAAGGCGCGAGGCACCATTTCAAACTCCGTAGGCATTTTAGATATTTACGGTTTTGAGATATTCGACAAAAACAGCTTCGAACAGCTTTGCATCAATTACGTCAACGAGAAACTACAGCAGATCTTCATCCAGCTTACGCTCAAAACCGAGCAAGAGGAATACGCAAGGGAACAGATCAAGTGGACTCCAATTAACTATTTCGACAATAAGATCGTGTGCGAATTGATAGAGGAGAAGCGACCGCCAGGCGTTTTCGCAGCTCTGAACGATGCTTGTGCAACAGCACATGCTGACTCTGGTGCCGCCGACTCGACTTTCGTCCAGAGGCTGAACGCATTATCTTCCAACCCTCACTTCCAACCCAGACAGGGCCAGTTTGTCATCAAACATTATGCAGGTGATGTCAGCTACGCCATTGAGGGAATGACAGACAAGAACAAAGATCAGCTGCTTAAGGATCTGCTTAATCTGGTGGGTGAAAGCGGTAACAACTTTGTCCACACACTTTTTCCCCACCAAGTCAATCAAGATGATAAGCGGCGACCTCCAACTGCAGGAGATAAGATCAAGGCTTCTGCGAATGACTTGGTCTCGACACTTATGAAAGCGTCTCCATCATACATTCGAACCATCAAACCTAACGACAACAAGTCGCCTACTGAGTACAACACAGGAAACGTCATGCATCAAATCAAATATCTTGGTCTCCAGGAGAACGTGCGCATACGGAGGGCTGGCTTCGCTTACCGACAAACGTTTGATAAGTTCGTTGAGCGTTTCTACCTCCTGTCACCCAAAACCTCTTATGCTGGTGAATATACCTGGACAGGCGATGTTCTGTCAGGTACGAAGCAGATCCTAAAGGACACGAGCATACCACCAGAAGAATACCAGATGGGTGTCACGAAAGCCTTCATCAAGACCCCAGAGACACTCTTCGCCTTGGAGCATATGCGCGATCGATACTGGCATAACATGGCGATCAGGATTCAACGAGCATGGAGAAACTATCTGCGGTATAGGATCGAATGTGCAACCCGCATTCAAAGGTTCTGGCGAAGAGTCAACGGCGGTGGAGAGTACCAGCAATTACGTGACTACGGCCACCAAGTCCTGCAAGGCCGAAAAGAGCGACGAAGATTTAGCCTAATAGGGTCCAGAAGATATCTTGGAGACTATCTCGGCGTTGGAAATAGAGGCGGCTTTGGTGACGTTATTCGAGACTCAATCCATCTCAGCAGTGAGTCTTCTTATACAGTCGTGATAAAATTGAGCGTTAATGGAATACTCAGGCCACGAGAACGTTTTGTTTTCTTGTCGATGCGAACTGCTTGTCACAAAGTTTGGGAGGTCCAGTAAACCAAGTCCCCGAATATTGATCCTTGTAAGCCGCGCCATAACACGCTTTCCAAACGGATCACAGCTGATATTGTGAAGACGGGTAAAGCCGTATATATCGTAGTTTCTGCCATGGTAAACCGACAGCTATCCATATCTTCTGAGCGGACCATACCGATAGGTGCCATCAAATATGTGGGAACCTCCACGCTGAAGGATGATTGGTTCTCGCTGGGTGTTAGCTCGCCACAAGAGGCGGATCCCTTGATAAATTGCGTGTTCAAGACCGAGTTCTTTACACACTTGAAAAGAGCCATGCGTGGCAGCCTAAACCTTAAGATTGGAGAACAGTGAGTATCAGGTCATACAACCTGTGCAGTCCTGCTAACAAATCCAGGATCGAGTACAATAAGAAGCCAGGAAAGCCGTCGACGGTGAAGGTCGTAAAAGATTCTACTGTCAGTCGAGACGACCTTTATAAAAGTGGCACGATCCATACAGGCCCAGGCGAGCCAGCGAATTCTGTGTCGAGAAAAACACCCAAAGGGAAGCCCAAGGCTGCGAAGCCAGTCACTCAAGGGAAGCTGCTGCGTCCCGGAGGCCCTGGCGGTGGGCCGTCGAAGCTTGCGTCTAGGCCTGCAGCAGCACGACCTGTACCCCAAGCTCAACCTTTGCCTTCACAGCCAACACAGTCGAGGCCGACACCAGCCCAGACTCCACGGCCTATGCCTCAACCAGTGGCTGCTCAATCAAGGCCGGTACCGCAGCCACTGGCTGCTTCAACATTGGCTGTTGTCAATGGCATTGGCCACAGCCGAACAGAATCATCATTGTCAATTGATCGAGCGCCGCCACCACCACCACCACCCGCTGCTCCTCCAGCTGCAAGGAAAAACACCTTCAGAGCTCTTTACGACTTCAACGGTCAAAGCCAGAGTGAGCTCCATCAGCTAACCAAAGACGAAATCATCGAAGTGCTGCAAAAAGAGAGTAACGGTATGCAAACAGTACTTGACCGTATTTCTCTTGTCATGCTAACGCTCCTCAGGCTGGTGGCTCGCCAAAAAGCTCAACGGCTCCGCCCAAGGCTGGGTCCCCTCCGCATACCTCGCCGAGGAAGCGCCGAAACCCATCCCACCACCCGCACCCCCACAACCAGTCGCCCGCTCCGTCCCGCCTCCACCCCCAACAGCATCAACCAACGGCGTCAACGGTACCGCTCGTCCTGCAGCTTCGAAAGCGAAGCCCACACCACCAGCCCCACCCAAGCGACCAGGTGGCGGCAAGAAACCCGCACCTCCGCCGGCGCCGAGGGATAGTGCTGTGAGCATGAGCACGAGTAGCGGGGGCAGTGGGAGGGACACGCCGGATACGAGCGTCGATGGCAAGTCCGATGGTAGGGCACCGAGTCTTGCGGGAGGCTTGGCGGAGGCGTTGAGGATGAGGCAGATGAGTATGCAAGGGAAGAGGGAGGATGATGATGATTGGTAGATTCGATGCGCGATGTGTACGTTTGGTATGGGATAGGAAGTCAATAGTCAAGATATCAAGAGCGTCACGGGGTAATTACTTATATCCATCCGCGATTGCAGTATAGTATGCTGCACCACGCAAATATCTACACTCACCATACTGATCCTACCCTTTTATCCCACCCCTTTTATCGCGAGCCGGTCTTCCGCTAGTATCCTTATCATCTACCCATCCAACTGCAGACTACCCACGGGATTCAAATGATACATAGTCGGCACGTTCATGCCATATAACGCTATGTAAAATTTTAGCATCCATCCATCCAACCTCCTCGCTCAAATTCCATTTCTTCTGCCCATCACCTGCACAGCAATCCTCGATATCATACACCCACTTCCCTCCCCCGCCCCATTCACCATTCACTATTCATCATTCATCACCCAGTCGCCTATCAAATCTATGCACTATCTCCACTACATCTGAGGTAATAGAATTACTTCTCTGCGGTCCATCACCCATTCTCTGCGACGCTGGCTAGTTTCAGTGATATGCCTGAGAACAAGAAGTACGGTAACTAAGATTTCTATCAGACCGTGTGAGTGGGCGTTTCTTGCCAGATGGGGTGGCTGTTGGTCTGTTAAGTCGGCAGGCATCACCTCTCATACAATATACAACGGCTTTGATGTATAACATACACCGTCTTTATTTCCTTTCAGAAGAAAGAGCGCAGGGAATGTTATATGGATCCATTGCTATAGTATGAGATATGAGATAGCTACCCACTATATTTGATATTCTCAGTCTCTGGGATCTTCGCCACAGTATAGAAGATGAGGATAGTATCGGTTGTGTGCTGTTTGTGCGTCGGACTGCTGATACATGAATTCTTTTCATGGGTGGGGTTTTTGTTGGCTGTGGGATTGATTAGGTGATGGCTGGATTCTTGTGTTGGAGAGGAATTTGTTGGGGATGTTCATTTCGGTGGCCTTTGCTGTTGGCTGCGGATTTGGGTCGTGGAATGGCCCTCGTGAGACGGGACCACGCATCGAGATAGAAAGAGACAGTCTTGATATGGCATCTCCGTAGATAACATGCGATGCATCGCCTAACCCATATTTCTCAATCCGAGACCACTTATATTTAACATCCACCATTCGACTTCCCCCTTACCCCCTCGCCACCCCAGACCTAACCCAAAACACCCTCTTCTCCCTAATCCCAACTCTCGCAATATGCAAGCTAGAGCTTGGTTTGTGGTGGTATTTGTACTGCGGTGGTATATTAGTGGATGCATTGTCACTCATGACACAGAGTTCACAGGATAGCAGGACTAGAGCACAAGGCATGGCGGAAGGGGGGACCATTGATTAAACAACAGTGTGCGTCGGAATCAACACACAAGACTGCTACACCATTGTGTCAGCGCCATGAGGAATCGAACCTGATGCGATCTGAATGTGAGATAGACAATCGATCGCGGCTGGACGTGTATGCACAGACTGAAAGTCAATAAGCGCGGCAACCTCAGGTACTTGAAGTATTGGACTATCTGCTAGCAGACGCCGTGTTCGTGAGAACTTCCATCTAATTTTCTGTATGCCTTACTCCTCTGATAATCCACGTTTTGTAGGCATTAGGTGAAAAGACCAAGCAAACACCGAAAGATCGCCTGCTGAAAGAACTAGAATAGAATACCAAATACCTCCCAAAGCACTATCATTGTAACGCCTTTTCCATGTGCACGATTTCTTTGAAGTCGTGCGCATACTTCACGGTCTCTTGCGTTGTCGGCCTCGGTAGCGGCTTGCGTGCCATACCCCCATAGCCAAAGTACGTCTCCAGTGCACTCTTTGTACCCACGATACCACCTGAGATTGCGGCCCAGTCACCCCGTGCTACAATTGCTTGCAGCTTCTGCGCCTCCAACAGCTTTCCTTTGGCGTAAAGCTCGATCACTCTGACACAGGCTTTGGGTGCCACGTTTCCGATGCCGCAGATCACGCCGGAGCCGCCTACGATGAGCGTCTGAAGTGCGAAATCGGCAGAGCCGCCCATACACATAAATCCTAAGCCGGGGTTCGTGGGAGTAATTGGATTGGTAGCCGCTGCGATTCGAGCCAATTTGCCAGTGTTTCCGCAGGTTAGCTTGCAACCTACAATGTTGGGATGCTTTGCCAGCTGGTTGATGTCATCCGAAGAGAGATCGATGCCAGCAACGGCTGCTGGGTAATTGTAGATCATGATGGGTATCGGCGCAGAATCGGCAACGTCCTGGAAAAATTCGATGATCGTGTCTGACCTGTGCATTGGCTTGTAGTACGATGGAGGAAGTACTAAAGCATAGTCGCCTCCGGAAGCCAAGGCCTCTCGGCAAAGCTCGATGGTCTCACGCGTGGATTGAGCGCCACAGCCAACAATGAGTGGTAGGGATTGAAATCCAGCATCGTTCAATGCCTTGCGTGTCGTCTGCGTGACGAGCTTCCTCTCATGGTGGGTAAGATGGACGGCTTCGCCGTTGGATCCTTGAGTGGCAAGGCCTGCTACGCCAGCCCTGGCAAGCCTCACGGCATGCTTGCCCACGGCGACGAGGTCGAGATCCTCGTTATCCTTGAAGAAGGCGACCGTGGGCACATAAACGCCGGGGCGTAGTGGCTTGCTCATTTGGACGTCGTCGACGGAAGAGGCGGAGGTGCTGTGTAGAGAATCACTGGATTGCGAGAAAGGCGAGTGCGTAGCACTGATGGGAAGGGTGATATTGGACGACGAAGGCATATAGGTTGAATCGTCTTGGGGGAAGCTAGGTGGAGGTGAGGCGGTTTTATGAGGAGACATGGTGCGGGTGGAGGATCGGGTGGCAGATATCGAGGTCGGACGAAGAGGGAAAGCAGTAGTGGCGGCTTATCGGTCGGAGTGCATGCCTTGTCGACGAGAAAGGAGGGTTCCGTGGTGGAGTATTTGTAGTACCTAAGGTAGTATGAAAGCCTATCAAGATCAGCAAAGGTCCGAGCACGAGGGAACGAAGGCTTCCCTGCAGAGCGTGGGGGTTCAGGATGATGAAGATGCACAGCAGCAATTGGTGCTGGGCAGCGCAGTAAGCTGATACATGAGCAGATGAAATGAGAGGGAAAGTAGGGCCTCCGGAGGTTTATCCTGCACCTTGTCGGAAATATCCCTGCGTGTTGTCTTTGATTGGCCACTCAGCCTGTACAGACATGTCATGTGAGATTCATGTGGTAAGCACCTCGCTTCTCTAGTCCTACCCCACACTGCGCACATCTCTCTCCACGCAACCGCTGACGCATCATAGCCACTGTCTAGGTGGTAAAGGAAGGTTGCAGCACCGTTTGCGGCATCAAGGGATCCGGAAGTGTAGCTTGGATGCCGGAGAAGGGCAAGCAACGAACCTCTCATGTGGTATTCTCGAGCTTGGTCAGGCACCGAGGCATGGGGCCACGAATGCTCAGTGCGGTAGTCGCCTGGTGACGGAAAGTCAATCGTTCTTTTCTCCGATAGGCCGCTTGGCTAATCTAGCGGCCACTTCCACCTGCCGAGTGAGCAATCAAGGAACAGACACGAAGTGGAACCGTGGCCACTGGGCCACCATGTGAAGATGCCTTGAGCCGCGAGAGCCCAACGAGCGGATAGCCCTCTCGACTCCAGCATGCCGGGCTCCACTTTCCGCCTTCATCACCCGAGAGCGTGGGGGTTGCGCCGGGCTCGGCGGGGGGATCCGCTGCTGGTGGGGCTAGAGAAGCGGCGTCATCGGTGCCTAGGATGATCTCGGGGAGTCCAAAGTCAGAGCAACGCCTTGCACGACAAATCGACGATCAGATCTTCTAGTCGCATCCTCAAAGTCCCACTGCCAGCCCCGCGTATTGCCGAGCGCGCAGCTTCCATCATCCTAGCTCAACCAATCCCACCCAATTCCTCCCAATATTCGGGGATATAGCGTGTAGAGTCGTAGGGTGCCGCAGGTGGAGACTCTTCCAACGAAACGAGAGCTGTGACTCTCGCCATTGGCTCGCTCCGATTGAGGAGGGACTGGCTAGGACGAATTTTGCCTCTTACTTCACTTGCTGCATTCCTCACCATTCGAAGGACTGCTTTCGCGATCCAAGCATTCTAATGCATGAGACAGAGATTGGCATAGGCCGAATCCAACGGGTATGACCTGCATATGTACGACACATATTCCGCGTGGAAGGCACTGGCCATCGCTTTAGTTGCATATTCCTGCGTCCGAGCGTCCGACGTTGAGATGTTTCCCCGCAAAGGATCGTAGATGAGTCTTTGCCACCCAGACACTTGGCCCCTTGTGGGGTTGCCCATGACTAATTAGTGACTGCTAGCACTGTAGCTTGGTGGCAGTGCCATCCGCAATCCCTCCCTTCGTACGTGAGTGTTGAGAGAAACCAAGGTGGAAGGCCCCATTGAAGCCGAGACTTCATTTGGAGCACAAAGATCATCACTCCGTATTCGTCTTTCTATTCTCTCACAACGAGCCTTCAGCGGTCGCTCGATTGAGTGATTTTTCCGTGAAGCAATTCAGCAAGAGGGACTTCATCTTCATCATAGAACTCGACGTCCTCATCGACTCCGAAGTCGTCCAGTCGATCACCTTCGGAATCTCGCCATCCTTTCTCATTAATCGGCAATGCGGAAGATTCTGCTAATTCGTGGCCGACTGCCTCAGGTGCTTCATTGTCATCACTACGATGCGCCCTGTAAGTCCGTCCATGTACGGTGGAAGGGGACTTATGGCTCAAGCGGTTCATATCTTGCCGTTGCCTCTGTCGAAATGCATCCACTCGATCTTGATTTGACTCCATTGTGGTTGAGCGGATGAAAGCTGAGCTATCTACTAGTCGGAGCTTCGATCTAGGCATTCGGTCAGGGTCGGGAGGAGGCCATAAGAGGGAAGGATCTGAGCAAGCCATGTCAGCAGCGCCATAAGAGTCACCAAAATCGGATACCTTCAAATCCATTGGTGTCAAACTCTTGGCCAGACTCATTTGATGGTGTTGGGGCGAAGGGCCACAGCCAAAGCAAAGGATTACTCCCCATTCCTTGTCTAATATTGGCATATATTCCTATGTCGTAGGGGAATTCTTGTTTCTGGATTCTGACTTTCGTGCCATCTGGGCCATTCAAGTAGCCTCCTCGCTTTCGTGCTCGATGGACAAGGGTTTCATGCCTTTCAATCTCCCAGCCCTCTATCGTCGTGACATTGCCACCTAAACACCAGATATTACGAGCAAAGAGAATTGCAAGAGCGAACAATGTCATCGAGTTGATGAGAATAAAGATGAAGAGAAAGATCATTTGGGTGGCGGTTGGACCAAGGTACTGAAGGATACACATGAGCACGGGCCTTCGGTTGATGCAGGCAGGCACATACGCTTGGAAGATTGCGTCCTTCCCACAGAACGGCAGCACGGATGGACAGAAAGTACTCGAGGTAGGTCATGGAAGTGACTGCGTAGAACAAGAAGCGTAGGAAGTGGGGAAATGTGCGATGCGAGACACAATTGATAGTCCATGGGCAATGGTGGTCCATCTTTGGGATACATCTGGCTGCGTATATCAGGCTTCCAATTCCATAACGCTGCTAAAACTTTCTTACTCACCTCTGGCATATCTTGCAGTGATGTGCTCGAGGCGGCTTGGATGCTTCACACTTCTTACACCACCTTTGCCTCCCACGAAATAAAGCTGTGGACGACGACATTATTGAAGCCGGCGGGACTACAGAGCCGGGATCTGTGAAACACGCTCGCATGTATGTTATCCAGATACAGATGATGAGGCTATTGAATATGGCTATCTGTTGGGGCGACAGTGAAGGTGGCGCCATAGAACGAAAAAGAATTTGACTTCCGTATGCAAGAAAGCAGACTAAGCTGAGCACGCCCGACAGTGCCAATCGCTCCAAAGAGCTCTGAGGCATGGCGAGCTGTCTGCAATAATACTGTATCAAAGGATTAAATTGAAGCCTTGGCCGAGGGCCTCAGTAACCCCGTGCCAAGCCGATGGAGCCGGTAGCTAAGCCGCTTACGGGTTAGTATTAACGAATAGTAACCCTTCGAATCCCCATGATTCCTGCACACAAAAGAAGAATCCCAATCGCTGAACACCGCATTCAAGATGCAACTTTCGCCCGGAAGACGCCTCCGTCCGTTATCACGACGCACAACAACCAACTTTCCAAATTTATCTTGAATGAGTATAGCTCCGAGGATTCTCGCATCTCGATGGAGGAGTGGCTGAAGTGGCGGCGGGAGAAGCCACTAATTCACTGACCAGGATCTATAGTAGTAAGGTAGCCTGAGAATCCGCTCTAAACTTTCAACCTCGGGACTCACACGGAGTATGTGGGCCAGCATGCATGGACCTCATATAACATGTAGAATATGAAACCTCTGCGTCTATCTCGGTGACAGCTGCAGTACCGAATACATAACTCGTTCTGTAATATGGTTAGAATGTAGTGTGTATAACATTCTCCCAGCTGATTGGGAGTCCTATGCACGCTGTACGTGGGATCAACCAGGGGCAGGGGCTACGGGTATGGTCAATCCATTTGAGCATCGTGTCAGATTCCTTCCCGCCCCATATTATGGAAGCCATGCAGTCCATCCAACACTGGGTATCCAGGCGTGCCACAATGGTCAACGTCGCTTGGATGGAGTCGAACGGTTCCTAGTGACCAGTGACGCTATGGCCAAGCCAAGCGCCTATGTTGTACAAATTTTGCATTCAGGGGTTCACTGCCGTATCTAGTCGCAAGTCGCAGAACTTTCCTAGTCGTGGATGGCTCACATTTTTATCCTAGGAAAACCCCAAGCTTCTCACCACGCCCAACCACGGCAATGGTGCGACATTCGTTCAGGAGTCATCCTGTTCAACGTTCACGTCCACATTAATCGCTTTGAAATCTGTGGTATCGATTTTGCTCACAGCGTTTTACCAGGGAAGAGCAGGGCCGTGTCCATCCGGTCATATCTTCTCCGAGCATGTTCAACCGTTTTCATGGGTAAATGCAGGAACATCATCCCATGTTCCTGGCGACTTTGGTAGCTGGGCCTTGGCAAAACCCCCTGAAACGAGTGCCTTGCCAGGACATGGGATGGAGACTTGGCACACCACTAATGTTTAATGGGATGTCTGGAAACATGATGGCGTTATGCTGTAGAGTGAATAATAGGAGCGGACAGTCTCTTCCTTATGTAGGCCATGGGCTCTGAGACTAAGAGTGGTATATCGAAGTCAAGGGGTGCGTGTGTATTTACTCGTCTGGTAATGTTAAGACCGCTATATATATGTTTTTGTATGATATTCCCGCCCCATTGCGACCGCCACATACATGTTTTTGCATGATATGCTCGCCCCATTGCCATGGCTGATGCACCCTTTCACCTATTGCCGACGAGTGAGCCACCTTTGGTGACTCAGACTTACTAGCCTTACACACCATCATGAATGCTTTCTTCAGCAGAACCCTCCTCACTTCCTCGGCGTAAGTCTCACCTTCACCCCTCCATTGACGGTAGCAACTATAGTCGCCTTCTCCACCCACGGCCTCTTCTCCACCGCCTCAATCTTCTCAAACTCCCGCACCAACCGCACCGTCAGATAACTCACCTCCATCAGCGCAAACTGCTGCCCAATGCACACCCTCGGGCCCCCATTAAATGGTATATACCCCCAACTAACCCTCAACCCTTTTTCCCCGTTCGGCCCGTCAAGCCACCGCTCAGGCCGAAACTCCTCCGCGTCATCTCCGTACAGGTCCTTGCGCCTGTGCAGCGCGAAGGAGCTCCAGTGCACGATGGTACCCTTCTTCAAGAACACAGGCAACTTTTGGTCCGGACCGCCGCCAAGAGGGAGCGTCGTGTCCGTTATCGCATTGCGGTCGTTTTCAGGCGCGGAAGGATAGAGGCGTTGGACTTCGTTGAGGGTAGCGCGCAGGTAGGGGAGGGATTTGAGTTGGGAGAAACTGGGGTTCATGGGGATGCCGGAATTGTCGATTTCATGTTGGAGTTTGCTGAAGATTTCGGGGCGTTGAGAGAGGGTGAAGAAGAGGCTGGAGAGGAAGGACTCGGTGGTGTCTCGGCCAGCGAGCAGGATGTTGAGGAATTCGGCGCGGAGTCTGGGGCGGTCTTGGGTGGCTTTGACGATGTCGGAAAGGAAGGTGTGGCGTTGGTGGGAGTCGTCTTTGTTGTTGGAGGATTTCTCGTCTGCGATGGCGCGTTCGATCACACTGTCTACATAGGTGTCCATAATCTTTTTGTGCTTTTTGAAGCCGAGGTCTGGCAGGAAGAGTGACAGGACGCCGTATTTGGCATCCTGTCCGTTGATAGCTCGTACTATGTAGCTGAATGCGTCGTAGAATTTCTCTGCCTCGGTCTTGCTGCCGTCGTTGCCCTTGCGCTTGTCAGGATCAAGAGACCGAGCGCTCTCCCCAAACAGGAATTCGGTTATGATGTCTAGACTTGCGGAGGAGAACAGCGGCTGTAGGTCTATTATATCATCACTCTCGGCCGAGATTGCTTTCATCAGGTCGTCGGCATGCGCCTCGAGATAGGTTGGGTCATCGATTTCCGCTCTAGCAAAGGTCGGCTTGAGCAATTCGCGTGAGTGTTGCCAGGTCTGGCCATCTGAGGCGAAGATGCCTTCTCCCATGATCGATTGCAAAGCCTCCTTTCGGTATTGATCGATGTTGAAGTCTTTGAATTTGGTAGCCAAGATGCATTTAAGATTGTCCGGTTCTATTGTGGAAATGGTTGGTGGACCCCACAAGGCCGAGTAACGAATGGTGTTGGATTGCAACTTAGCAAAGCGATCGGTGGTCGCCTGCAGGAATTTGTGAGCAGAGTAGTCTTTGTAGATTGCCCATAGATGGTCCAAGCCAAATATAGGATCGTACGTCTTCCATCGTACAACTGGACCACAGCCTTGAGCGGCGGCAAGACGGCGAACCTGAAGAGCACGTCTGATGTTACCTAACAATCGGAAGAATAACCAGAAACCAAAGAGGACAAAGGCAGACTTGAGCAATGAATAGAAGGGGAGGTCCCCGATTCTGCTCAGCATTCTGGCGTAGGTAGGGTGTATTGATTCGGTTGAATGCTTTCAGGTGGTCATCCACAACCTCACGACATCGCAGCGGCAAAGTCTTCTTGATAGATGCAAACCTAGTTGACAAGGTGTCTACAGCAATTAGGAACAAGCTGGAGGGTAGGAGCCCATTTATGACCTTTCCCTCAGTCGATGCAGCCTGAATGCAACGCACAGGCCGAGGGGGCGTTTTGCGGGAATCAACCTCGTGCAAATGCGCGTAGTTTAGACCCTCTGGTCTCCATTGTGACATCGGCTAATGCGCGATATCGATAGCTTATGAAGTCTTGCAAATGCTTGGTCCGCGTAGTATTTTCACTGCCGAGGAGGGGGTGACAAAGGTCCATTCCGACAAATTGGGTGTCCCAGAATCAGACACCTACGTCGCGGAGTATTGTATTTGACCTCTTTCGGCTGCAGATTCATGCAGGAAGCTCTTTTTTAGGCATATCCAGAGCGGGAGCCGGAAGTTTAATTGTAGCTGGAAGGATTACCAGACCGAATTCCAGGAAAAGTGTGTTCTGTCGCCGGTCTCGGCCCTCTCCTTGCCTTGAGCCCAAAGTTGGGGCGCATTGGGTGACCATGTCGAAGAATAGGTCTATGCAGCTATGACTCTGACTGGGACCAATCCGCTTCTCTCTTCATCTTTACTGGTGCTTCAACTGTTCGATCCTTGCTCTTATTCGGCAGCCACTTCCGGCTCGAGCTTCCTCGAGCATCTATCTGTCGCTCCAGCATCTTCCTGTTTCCGTTCCCTGTTCCTGGGCGTGTCACAAATGCTTAGCGTTGGTTAGCTGAGAGACTCTGTGAGCACTAATAGTGGCAGGGGCCGAACCCATTTCATATGACAAGGCTACGAGCCTACGTCTAGTGGGTAATAAACTTATTGTACAACAAGTGATGATGGCTATGTACCCTGGACAAAGCCAGTACATATCCTCCATGGGCATAGCATATATGTAAGGTACCAGTTCGACATCTTTACTATTACAGGGTTCTCAATCTAAGTCGCGAGAGTGCGAGGGCTAAGAAACGCGGGGTACGGCTAACCCATAACGACAAAACACTCGCAATGATTGGTCGACGCTTGTAAGGACCTTGCCATGATGCTTAGTAAGCATCATCATGACGTGAAACCGGGTCCAGCCCGCAGCCTCACCGTAGGGCTGAATGTCTTGGCGCTCACATCAATATTGCCCACCCGAGGGTCGGTAACAAAAGTCGTTGCCGACTTTCTACCGGAATTAGGCGGGAGAAAGTCGGCAACGACTTTTGGTACCGACCCTCGACCCTTGCGTAGCAACAGCGACAGCGATCATAGGGCGGAACAAGCACAATAGATACATCCATTGACACCTCTATTACTACGTATTTCCCTTGTACCTTCTGTGTGCACAGCGCGCATCCATTAATGGTGTCTTTCCGAGGGGTCTCTCATCAGCCATGCGGGGTACCAGAACAAAATGCCAACGAGTGTTCCCAGAGCATATGAGTACCGAGCTGCGCGGGAAACAGTCTCAGCCATTTTCGGTGGCGTTGGGTGCTGGCAGGGCCGCAAGTCTTCGTACGATGCGAGAAACATCAAGCGGCGTCGAAGGAACGGACATTGGCTCAGACCAATATATGACGAGTCCAGTCACGTTTGCCTTTTCCCTCTATATCCAGTCGTCGTCAACGGCAGATGACCTTCTCTACCGTATACTCTCCGGCGAGCATGTTCAACAAGTGAACTTTGGCTAACGACTTGTTGCAACAACCAGCTCCACTTTTTCATAGCATGACTTCGCCCACTCGTTGTCCGTCAAGCCAATGCATCACGTACTGCACCAATGCCTACCCCTTTCACTCACACTTCTCGCATCATATACCCCATAAACTCTTCCCAACACAGATTCCAGCATCACCTCGGTCAGCAAAGGCAACCCTCGCATGTATCCATCTGAGATATCTGATCGTATCGTCAACATGCTGCTCTGGTACGGACAGGTCTCCGATGACTTTGAAGACCTGGAACCATATCAGAGCGTCCGCAGTGGTGGAGCGTGGTGTCAATACGCTGACGATCGTGTCGGAACAGGATTGGTTGACCGATTGCGAAAAGCTCGATATTGGTGTCACCATTGGCTCAACAAACATTTTGTGGGTAAGCGACCTGGGTGGATGAACAGAACTACCGGCGCAAACGAGAATATCGTTATCAACGCTGAGGTCAGGTGGGACTGGCTTTGCATCGCAAAGCATCCAAAACATCACCTCAGGCAATTCTGGCTTCCTCACACCAAGGGTCTCCAGCTGATATTCTGCGACTCCCGCCGATAAACGACAATATAGCCGATGCTTGAATGGTGGGTTTACTTTTGTGTTTGGGATCCATGGTTGATTCCAGTATCCGGGCTTCTGCCATTAGATTCAGCCTGAGCTGTGCGACGTCCGTGGATTTTCCCTCTACGTTTTCCCAAAGGGGATCGAGATAGTCACATGCTGCAATACACACAGCATATATCAGATATGATGAACAATACAATTCGGACCCAGTTTCATATCCTCGGACGAACTGATCCATGTCCAAAATCGTATGGGCAGGGTGCACCCAGATCCAATAAATGGAAAACAAGTGCTTTATCAGTCGGTGGTCTGACAAATTTGTGGGCCCACGACAGGCCTTGCTCCTCAGTTCACCAACGGACCTAGGTGGCGAGGGCCGTGCATGAACTTGGGGGGTCTGCGAGCTCGCATCCAGCATTGGTGCTGGCTGTGTCAATGGATGGCCGTAAGGTGAACCCAATGTCGAAAGATCGCTTTCGTGTTTTGTTGGAATTGTCATTGTTGACGGACTTTCGCAAGCTGGGTCTAAGTTCGAGTCATTGGCTTCGTGCTTTCCATGGAGAGGGACTTGAAGCCAGGCCATGCCACAAGAATCCCGTGATGAGCTGCGTTTCACTTGAGGCGACGACGACAGAGGAGCAATCCGTTGCGCGATGGCTGCCACATGCTCCCGATCTCGGAGCCCTTTCAGGATGCTAGAGACCTCGTGGCCACTTCCCAGAGCCGTGAGAAGTTGTGTAGACGAAGCAAGTTGGTGTCGAAGTTGGGTATTCTCTTGCTTCATCTCGGTCTTCGATGCCCTCAGGCTGATTTCATATGTGCAAACCGACCCGAGACGATCGGTACATTTGATGCAAGGACTCTTGCCATCACACTGGATGATATACCAAGGTCAGGCAACTTGTCGAAAGATTGCAAGCAATGCTCTGGGCCGGGAGTTATCATTTTACCTTTGTACGCCTTTTCTGGCAATTGGTGCACGCATTGGCCACAATTCGCCGATGCCTTGGAGCGTTTTGCCGGGACGTCGCCGTCTTGCTCCATGTTCAATTTCTTCATTCTCTTCTTCCGGTAGGACAATCAAACATATGGACGGTGTGACTTGAACTGGCAGGGTGGCAATCAAGATCGCTTAAATCATCATTCACAACTTGTAGATAGATGCGCCACAGCATACCGGACATACGTCCGGGCTCCCTTCAAAACCCCAACGTATCCGCGTTAAGCGTACTCAGTACCTAGACCCTGTTCAACCTTGAAAATTACCTTAGTCGCATCTGCTGGGACCAATAGGATGAGGTAGCAGCGCGTTGAGAGTCTATGATTGGTACAGAGGATTGCATACAGCATACATGGATTTTTAACGACCGATACCCTGCTCGCTCGAAAAGGTTCTGTACGATCATGAATATCAGGGTCTGCCGATGCAGAAGCGATACTCCGATTCATACGACTTACCCCTCGTTGACTGGAAGCGAGCTGGCATTGCGCCCGAAATATAGCCGTCACATCCATCGACGTGACGTGGCCAAGGTGGCCTAGCTGTACGGATGTTGACACCAAAAGTCTTGAGTTGGCGTTAAAGGGAGGTGCACTGATCTTTCGATGAGGAGCACCAATCTATTAAGGGCACTGCCCTTGGAAACCGCACCCTAGCGTGCCTAGTAGTAACGTAGATCCCCGAAACAAGCTAAAGATCATAGGCACCCTGTTCCCTAAAGTACAGACAGTGAGACAGTCCGAAGAACACGCCTTACCCGAAACAGGACGTCCTGTCCCGAAGATCGACTCCCGTGCTCCAGTCCCGTGACTCTCTTACGTCTACTCAAACTACGAATCTTTTCCACCACGCTGTTTACTACTAGGTTTCGGTCTTCCACATCACCCTTTGAGGTCTGCCCGAATATTTCCCGGGTTCCGCACACGACCATGCGCTCCATCTCTTCTCCAGCTGTACGATGACATCCCGTCAAAACGGGCAACAACCATTCCGCAACGGCTTGATCCATCAAGCAGGAAAGCAGAGGCGCGCCTCGGATGAGCTACCCGCCTTCCTTGGAGACTTTGTACCTGTACTAGACCGGACTGCTCACCTAAGCCATGCTACAAGCTTGAAGCGCCCTAGGCCGCGTCGCTGGGAACAGCTATGGAGGCAGCTGCTCCAGCTGGGCATACAAATCCTAAGGCAGTTCAAGTTATGGAAGCCCAGGGAGTACTTAGGAATACCGCTCGTTTTGATCATAATCTGGGGCATTGTTTTGTGGTGGGGCGAGGAAGCTGTCTTCAGGCGCAAGGTTGATGATTGTGCCTGGAACCGTTGGGAGACTTGGGTATGCCCTTGCTCCTCCTGTCGAGATGGACTAAGCTATCATCATAGTCCACAACTAAACTATCTCCTTAGCCCCCTGCTTCACAACCGCACCGCGTTGTCCTGGTCGCGGATCCTCAATTGGTAGATCCCCATACGTATCCAGGACGGCCTTGGCCTCTTTCATCGCTCACAGTCCGCTACACAGACCTCTACATGCGTAAGTCTTTTCAGCAGATCCAGGGCATACTTTCGCCCGACTCAGTCTTTTTTTTGGGCGACCTTTTCGACGGAGGGCGGGAGTGGTCGACTAATACGGGCAACACTGATGAAAGGGAAAGTCCCGATAAGAGGTGGAGAAAGTATGGTACAAAATACTGGATGAAAGAATATGCTCGATTCAGTCGCATCTTCTTCGATCCGTGGCTTCGAGGAGAACGGCCCGGTCGCAAGATCGTTGCTGGGCTTCCAGGGAATCACGACCTAGGGCTGGGAAGTGGTATCCGAATACCAGTACGCGAGAGGTTTCAGGCATACTTTGGAAATGGGAATAGATTCGATATCGTCGGCAATCACTCATTCGTATCTCTGGACACTGTTTCATTAAGCGCGAAAGGACAACCTAACCAAGCTACTAGCGAGAACGGAATCAGCGAAGAAGCTCACAGTAGAAATGTGTGGGAACCTATAGAACAATTCTTGCACACAGCGAAGACGGAGAAAGCCAGGGTCGTTGATCGTGAATTAAGAGTGCGCAATGGAAAGCCCGAGAACGAGGCACTGGAGCATGTCACTTTGGAGCTCGATGATCCTAAAGCTCATACAATAACCCTCGGTGAACAAATAATCGCAGATATGCCATCCGTCATCCTTACACATGTGCCGCTATACCGGGCTGAAGGGACACCCTGCGGACCCCTTAGAGAGCGATTCCCTCCCTCGAAGTCCACCGAAGGTGAACCACTAGAGAAAGATTATGGCAATTCAATACACGTGCAAGCAGGAGTGCAGTATCAGAACGTGCTTACTCCAGCGATATCGAGCGAAATCGTGGACCTCGTAGGAGATGTGACCCATGTGTTTTCCGGAGATGATCACGACTACTGCGATATCATTCATCGTGGCTATACTTCCAAGAATGGGGGCATACGAGAGATCACGGTCAAGTCCATCTCATGGGCAATGGGTGTCCGCAAGCCTGGGGTTGTCCTGCTGAGTCTGTGGAACCCGGTGGATGCGGAGGGGAAGGCAATTGGCCAAGAGTCTATGAAAGCTACAACGATCCAGACCCATCTGTGCTTACTGCCTGACCAGCTCTCAATTTTCATTCGATACGGCTGGCTATTAGCCATCACGATCCTTGCCCTATTAATTCGCGCGACTGGGATCCTGTACAGCCATAGCCCAACGAAGCAAACCGATGGGCAGCTACTCCCGCTATCGAACATAGACTCCCCTCGTAGCGAGCGAGAAGACCAGACAGCTGCTTCAGCTCGGTCACCTCCTTCCAAACACCGACTCTCTGTCAGGTCATCTGCTGGGAGACCGAGGAGTCTTAGCCCCTCCAACGGGTATGGCTACCAGCCAATCGCGAAGGAAAACGTGTTGTCTCGCACTCATGATAGAGGAAATGGGTTCAACGATAGTTCACTAGGAGACAAGGGTTGGATTAATGTTGCACTGGATGAGACCTCCAGCCGGAAGCCTACTAGAAGACTCCTTGCAATGTACGACAAATTTCGCTCGAGCGTCGTGCAAGTAGCCTTTCCTGTGCTTATATTCTATGGCTGGCTACTCATCAGGAGTTAGTGTATCAGCATCCATCACCATTACTTCATCGAAGGGACTTTCTAGCTTACCCGTTGCCTCAGAAAGATGTCTCCGGAGCGATAATGCCATGAAAGCTAACCATTCGCAACTTCCTTTTGGAGAATGTTCGCTGCTTCAGGGATAGACCCATCAAGGAGCGTCAACCATACGATTCTCACTTTTCAAACTTCGGAATGTAGAAACTCGGATAATCCATCAGATTAAACGACAGGAACGATATGAGCTGATAATTTCCTTTAAGGAATATGGGCATTGCTCTAGTGAACAGTCTTTCCTAACGTTCGAATGCCAGAACTGCCCCTTCTTAAGAAGTGCGAGCCACAAGAACTCTAAAACAGGGGACAGGACCCGATCGAGTGCATTGTGAGAGACCTTAGCTGAATCACTTGGCAGGCATCGACAGCTAGAGAAGCAGCGATCATTACCATGTGCTCTCACCCAAACATAATGTTACCACCATCGTGAGTATCTCTTAAGCCGGAGTCCACCGACCCTGCTCGCAGTATTCTTAATCAACAATATCATCATGCCTGGCTTCCCTACAGATGTACTCAGCAGAAGCTAAACACCGTCCGCCAATTTGCGAGACTCAGCGAACTTCGCTACCTTTGGGCCACTTCCTGGAGCTCGGTCTCCAGCATATGGCTATCGAAGCATGTTCGACCCAAAGGCTACCTCGCCTTCAGTCCGGTACGATAAAGATGCACAGAATAACCAATTTCGTGAACGTGAAACCCCATCCAGATACTACGAACCAACAATTCCAGCGCCGAATGATATAGCTCTCGCCGCTTTACAATGCTTGCCAACTCCGATGCTTGTCCTATCAAATTCAAAAACAGTGTTATTGGCAAATGAAGCAATCTTTAGACTTCTGAGTGCTGAGCTCGACTCTGGCGAAGTTGCCGTGCCCTACGACGGCGATGGACAAGGTGCGGCTGTGCACAACCTCCATGGTCTATCGCTGTCGGACCTTGGTATCGCCCTAGTCCATCAGGATGACGAAGCATGGGCGGGCTGGGAGGTACACGTTCATTAACCTTGTGTGGGTACTGTCGGCTTAATGCTAACTTCCATATGTAGGTTTACTTAGATCAGTTGGCCAACAAATTCGACTCGAATCCAAGAGACGTGGATGAACACGAGGGTAGACACCGTACAAGGAAGACAGTCGAGGAAGACAATTCCACACCCAGCACCTCGAGCAAGGCCAATGGCCAGACCATTGTACACGATGTAGAGGTAGACATCAGTGTCAACCCTTCACGCGATCGGTTTTCGTCCTCGCCTCGGTCACAATTTCCCAGCTCTTCGGCACCTGATGGTCAGATTGGAGCGGAAATGTCAATTTCAATATGGACGCTAGAGAACCTGCGTCACTTCACCTTGACTTTCACAGCTAAACCTTTTACCACATTGCCATCCTCACGCACTGATTCTTGTGCTGTGTCTCGACGGCCAAGTCAAGGCACGCTTACCCCACCAGCTGATGCAGGGTCATCGTCACTGTCTTCTCCGACATCATGTTTACGCTGTGGCAACTTGTTATTCGAAAAATCTCTCCGGACCGAGCAATTTCTACGTAACTCGCGAGCCCCTCAACAACTTCTACCAAATGACCCATCCAATGCCCAACTTAGACTTACAGGCCAAGAGAAGCTCGCACGAATGAAGGATGCCGTGATCGATACCTTGGAATTTCCAGTCTCTGCCATGTGGCACGATGAAAGCGTAGCCATACTGAATCAGGGCATATACGACTTGATGTACGACGGTGGAGATTCTAAAGGGAATAATCCGCTTGAGATCCTTTCCAAATTCAAAGCCTTCACAGAGGATTTCGGACGAGAGTTAGAGAGATCGGAATATCCCCATCCTGAGCTTCGTCGAACTCAGAAGCCATTCAGCAACAAAAGGCTTGGTGTCATCGATGCGAAGTCGAGGCGGAGGATCCTACAGGTTAGCGGTGACTGCGTCTTCGATGAGCAGACTGGGGAGTATCAAGCTGGGATCTACGCAATGACGGACGTAACTTGGTATACCGATATGATCAAGGCTCAAAGCAAACAGCATGAGCAGCAATTCCAACTTATTTGTGAGACTCTCCCTCAAATGGTCTGTGCCCCATTCTCTCCCTGCGGAGTCAAGGAGCATCGTACGTTGACTCTTTCGACTTAGTTGTGGACAAGTACTCCTAACGGCCAACATGGTCTGGCGGGCCGATACTCCTTCGAATGGTCCAATAGGCTGACCTGCTAACAGATTACTTTTCTCCCCCTTGGCGTGAATTCACAGGTTGGACGGTCGAGGAGCTCATGAATATGACCCCAGAAACAACCCCCTTTCATCCAGATGATACGCTAGAATGGCTCGATAAATGGAACCACTGCCAGACAAATGGTAATCAATTTGTGTATGAACTCCGGCTCAAACGGCACGACGGCGTGTGGCGCTGGATGCAGAGTAGAGCGACGCCATTTAGGGACAGCACCGGGAAGATACTCAAGTGGTTTGGATCCTACACAGATATCCATGACTTAGTTGAGGCGAAGTTGGACGCTAACAGAATACGAGAGCATCTGGCCAATGTGATCAAGCATGCTAAAGTCACAGTCTGGGCCATTGATAAAGCCCACGTTCTGACACTTTTGGAGGGAACCATCATGTGGGCCGATGAACCTCCTGAGTTCATGCAAAAGGCACTCGGTCAGAACGTTTTCGTTGCTTTCGGCAAGCACCAGAAGAAAAAGGACTGGGACTTGTACCAAACGCTGATAAAACAGATATTGAGAGGAGAAATCCCAGAATATACCTCTGAGCACCAGCTAGTGGAAGGCAAGGGACGATGGTATAGAACCAGATTGACCCCTCTGATGTCTTTGGAGACCCCAGAATCCCTGTCAAACCGGAACGACTCTACGGAACCCACTCCTACAATCCAGGGACTTATGGGGATCAGCACGGACATCACGGAAGCTAAGGAAAGTGATCAGGCCTTGAAGTCCCGGGACGTCGAAAACATACGGCTTCTGGCTGCTGAGCATGCTGCTAAAGCGGCGAATAAAGTAAAGAGCCAGTTTCTGGCAAATATGTCGCACGAGATTCGGACTCCAATATCTGGAGTGATCGGCATGGCAGAACTCCTTCTCGACACACATCTCAATGATGAACAGAGAGAGTGGGTGGGCAGCATTCAGCGATCTGCGAACGGTCTATTGACCGTTATAAATGACGTTCTGGACCTATCCAAAGTGGAATCTGGAAGGTTAGACATTGAAGAAGTCCCCTTCTCGCTGATAGTTGTTGTGCGGGATGTTTGTGACATGCTGTCCTACGCTGCAGAGAAGAAGAACATTGAATTTCAGGCAGAAATTCATCCATGCATCGAACAGCATGGTGTTATCATGGGTGATCCCGGACGTATACGACAGATACTCACAAATCTACTCACCAACAGCATCAAATTCACCTCGAAAGGCTTCGTCAGATTAGCAATAGCTGTCGTGGAAAATACCAGCGAACAGATCAAGCTCTCCTTCACAGTGGAGGATAATGGGATCGGCATTGATGAGCAAGTGCAAAAGCGGCTATTCGAACCCTTTAGCCAAGCTGATCCGAGCACAGCACGGAAGTTCGGCGGGACTGGGCTAGGTTTGGCCATCTGCAAGAACGTAAAGAGTGACCCTACTCAGTAATCGGAGTGTGCTGACTCTGCCTAGCTCGTCGAGTTAATGCATGGCAAAATCACAATGGAGTCTAGGTTGGGTCGGGGCACTAAGACCATCTTCTGGCTGATGTTCAACAAAGCCCATTTGAAGCCTGGAGATCCAGGTCTAGCCGAAATAGAGAGCATTGTCAAGCAATCACACTCTGAATCCGCGATATTAAGACGCTCATCTGGACATGTTAATTCGAGCCTTGGTCTGCTCGACACACTGTCCGTCGACTTGAGTACTCCAGTGGGGCTTGCGCAGCCTCAGCTCAATCGTAAAGCAGCGCATGATTCACTGATCGTCAAACCCAACAATGTGGACTGCTCATCGAACGAGGTAGACCGCCAAGACATCCGGGTCTTGATTGTGGAGGACAAGTGGGTTCTGCACTTTCAAGGCTGGATTGATGGCGACTGACTAGATTAGTGCGATAAACCAGACGATCGCCATCAAAACCGTTCAAAAGCTCGGATTTAATGTCACCGCGGTGTGGGATGGCCAAGAGGCTCTCACGTATCTGCTCGACATGGCGCACCCCATGCCACAGATAATCCTCATGGATTGCCAGATGCCTGTACTCGACGGCTACCGTACCACTCATCTCATACGCCATCACAAGCCTTACTCTGCGATAGCCAGCATTCGCACACTTCCGATTATTGCTATGACCGCTTCGGCCATTCAGGGCGATAGGGAGAAATGCACATCCGCTGGGATGGATGACTACTTAGCTAAACCTGTCAAGGGCAAGGTACTCGAGAATATGCTGATGAAATGGGTTGTAGAGGGCAGAGATGAAGGCCGACGTTCACAACGGTTCAGACACTTACATACAGACAATGATAGCATATGCACAGATCCAAGTTCTGGTCAGGGCAGCCTAGCGTCCGCATCTGCCGATTCATCTGGCAACAGCGAGCGGACGCGGTCGCGTCGGTCGTCAAGCGGCTTCCCAGTCATGGAACCTGATGATAATGCAAGGTCGCAGGAAGACGAGAGTAAAGAGAAAGCTAGATCGCGATGCGAGGACAAGCTGCTAGCGGCGAGCGATGCCAACGCTTACGGACTTCACATCACAATGCCTCGAAATACCCCGTTCTTGCGGCCGAGCGGACCTGTTACTCCACTTACATTTGAGAATATTAGCCTGCTAAGTCGAGAGGTAGAAAGGAACCCTTTTGATCGCGACTTCTTTCGCGAACTGGAGAGCAACCCTTTCGATAGCAATGCTAACCGCAACCTCGAGTACTGTAGTGAAAGCGTGGCAGATAGCGTGAACACTGGGCAGGGTGAGATCAGTCCGACGAGAGTCGCGGAAGAGAAGAGAGAAGATCCAGTGGGCCGATTTGAAAGGAACGATAGTGACATGACCATCAGGCAGGATAAGTCAAGGCACACCTCACGTGCGTGAAGTCTGCGTGGTATGCCCGAGGTTTGTGAAAGCCTCGGCATTGTGTCTTGCAGTTCGTTTGAACGGTACAGTTCTAGATAGTCATAGGGGACTAAGTCCACCGCTTGAGGTAATCAAGATAATACGTACCGTATTTGTATCCTCCTCTCCTGAACCGCTGTATGCTGAAAGTCATATGTCCGATCTACATGCACCACTGCATCCGATTCCTTTGGTCTGCCAATAGCAGTGCCGCAATATGATTGATGACTAAGTCGGAAATTTGCAGCAGGATAACTCCGAACCTCGGCCCATACCCCCCGCCACTACTGCCATGCCTGTCAACATCCCCACAAAGAGACCCACATTGTCTCCTTCTTCCCCAGACAGTACTCCATCTTTCCATACCCTATTAACTCTTCTTTGCAAGCTAACTTTTCCTCGAACCTAAGTCTACATGGCTCCACGAGTTATTGTTGTTGGTGGCGGCCGTAAGCAACGCTCAGAACCCCCTCCTTCCTGTTTGCCGCGACTGATTTCACGCATAGTGTCTGGCCTGAGTGCTGCCCATACTATCTATCTCGCTGGAGGCAATGTTCTACTTCTCGACAAGAACAGTGCGTACACACTTCTTTGCCTAAGAGGCCGCCGTGTTAAAGGACTACGCAGACTTCTTCGGCGGGAACTCGACAAAAGCAACTTCCGGTATCAACGCCGCTTTGACTCGAACGCAGGTCGACGAGAAGATTGCTGACAGCGTTAAACAATTCTACGACGACACACTGAAGTCGGCACGAGACAAGGCGCGCCCGGACTTGATCAAGGTCCTCACATACCAATCCGCCTCAGCTGTGGAATGGCTTCAGGATGTTTTCGGTCTAGATTTGACCCTCGTGTCACGGTTGGGGTATGTGTGATCGATGATGTTCAAGGGAGAGTCTTTGCTGATGGCTATACCAGAGGCCACTCCCAACCACGAACACACCGAGGGCACGATGCCAAGTTCCCTGGTATGGCAATCACATACGCCCTTATGCAGCGACTAGAGGAGCTTGTCGAAAGTGATCCGCAGCGAGTACAAATAATCAAAAAAGCCCGCGTGACTAAAGTCAATAAGGAAGGCAACAAGGTCACCGGTGTTTCATATGAGTTCGGAGGCGAGGAGTGCTCAATCGACGGAGTCGTTGTTCTGGCTACCGGAGGCTACGCTGCGGACTTCGGAGACACTTCGTTGCTGAAGAAGCACAGGCCTGATACCTTCGATTTAGCTAGCACCAACGGAACACATGCTACGGGTGATGGGTTGAAGATGTTGATGGAGATTGGTGGTAATGGCATTGATCTAGACAAAGTTCAGGTGCACCCTACTGGTTTGGTGGACCCCAAAGATCCAGACTCGAAGTGGAAGTTTTTGGCTGCTGAAGGTGTCTATTCCTGATCTTCTTCCTGGATTCAACTCAGGGGCTAATATGTGTGTAGCTCTACGTGGTGAAGGTGGTCTCTTACTCAACGGCGATGCGGAGCGATTTGCTGACGAGCTCGGCCACCGTGACTACGTCTCGGGCGAGATGTGGAAGCAGAAGGAAGCCAAGAAGTGGCCCATTCGCCTCGTGCTCAACTCAAAGGCATCCAACGTGCTTGACTTCCACACCCGTCATTACTCTGGTCGTGGCCTGATGAAGAAGATGAGCGGCAAGGAGCTCGCAAAAGAAATTGGATGCTCTGAAGACAAACTTGAGAAGACCTTTTCAAAATATAATGCCATTGCCGATGGCAAGGAGAAAGACCCATTTGGCAAGAAGTTCTTCCACAACCTCCCCTTCAACGTCGACGACACCTTCCACGTTGCTGTCATGGAGCCAGTCCTTCATTTCACAATGGGCGGAATTGAGATCAATGACAAAGCCGAAGTCCTGAACTCCGAAGGCAAGCCGTTCGAGAGCTTGTACGCTTGTGGTGAACTAGCAGGTGGTGTCCATGGCGCCAATCGTCTCGGTGGCTCCTCACTCCTTGGCTGCGTTGTCTACGGTCGTGTGGCAGGTAGCAGCGCCAGCCAATATCTCTTCCAAAAAGTCATCACCGGTGGCATCTCCACCGCCTCCCAGCGTCTCGGCCAGATCTCTCTGCACATCGATCCCTCAACCCCTGGCAAGATCTCCGTGGAATGGGCTGACGGCTCCAATGCCTCCTCCGACTCAAAATACTCCTCCGTTGGCGGCAAGAAGCAAGACCAGCAGTCTCAAAAGTCTGTTGCCCCTGTCATGAATGCCGACAGCAAAGATCCAGGGAAAGTGAGCAAGCCGAATGATCCGGTGGAGTTCAAGGTTCCCGAAAAGGAGTACTCGATGGAGGAGGTGCAAAAGCACAATAAGAAGGATGATCTCTGGATCGTCGTCAAGGGGATTGTGCTCGATGTGACGAATTGGCTCGATGAGCACCCAGGAGGACCGCAAGCACTCTTTAGCCATATGGGCAAGGATGCTACTGAAGGTCTGTCTTTCCATCCTGCTTCGACTTGATCAAAATGTACTGACAAATGGCTACAGAATTCGAGATGCTGCACGACGACGAGGTGATCCCCAAGTATGCCGCCAACATCGTCATCGGACGCGTGCAGGGGCAGACGCCAAGCTTGCAGATATAGTGGCCGCATGAAAATGAGATATGTGCGAGAGAGCAATCAACATGAAGGCCGGTCTTGGACAAGCAAGCGTTGGGGGCGTCGGTTCGATTACAGTTTGTTTGTGTATTGATAGCAGCATTTGATTGAAAGCATTTGTTATATCATCCCTTCCCATCCCATCTCATCCCTTCCCATCCCATCTTATCCCCTCTCAACCCCATCCCATCCCTCTGCCACCCCTCCCTCTCTCCGCCCCCTCTCTCTCCCATCATTCAACAATCCACTCCCCCTCCCAAAACTCCCTCATCCCCCTCGCCTCCCCCTCTCCAAACCACTCCTCCACCCTTTCACTTCCCGCCAACGCCACAACCTCTGATAGCGAATGGCAGAGGTCACTTAGCACATTGGTGTTGTGAGCCGATAACGGGTTTGTGGGTGCTGTGGATGTGAGGTGGCGGAGGAGGGGGAGGGGGGGTGGTTGTGTTTGTTTTTGTTGAAGGAGGTTGGGGGGTGTGGGTGTGGGTGGCGGTGGTGTGGTGTAGGTTTTTAGGAGGGGGAGGAGGGTTGCGAGGGATG
>JAABUW010001364.1_pt1 | contig 41324 bp, 43 predicted proteins | sample 5560081 | NCBI WGS metagenome assembly JAABUW01 (sample SAMN10711882, study PRJNA513363) | rock metagenome | isolation source: Antarctica rocks | place: Antarctica: Victoria Land, Knobhead sud | reverse complement strand
TTCATGGAGGTCTACGACACCTATAACTTCCGTTGGCTTCAAGGTTTTTATATCGAGCTGGCGAAGGCTCAGCTTGTTTTCGTTGTATTCCTCGTCCAGAAAAACGACCTCCCCATAGCCATGTCCGGCTCTGGAGCCATGAGTAGAGCTGCCTTGCCAGAAAGTAAGATGGGGTGTTCCATCAACCTCCTGGACTCGGAAGTCAGTCGTGCCGCTTTCGCCGGAGAAGTTGGCAGCAAAGACCAGCTCGCCATCTGTATCGAAGATGTAGGGTGCATGTTGTTCGACGCCACCGCGTTTGCGATCTTTCGGCGTCAAGAACACATAACCATTGGCAAGAGCATTGCCATTCCCGGTTATGGTAAGGTTCGGTGGACGAAGTGGCGAAGACTTGAACACCCGATATGGCCACTTCTTTCCATCTCCCGGGTCGATAACTCGTACATACGCTGAGCTCGGAATCGCTGTTTCTTCTTGAAAATTGAATAGATGTGGACCTCGCGAGTAAAGGGTTAGGAAACACAGGAAACTTGCTAGGCAGATGACCGCAATGTAGACTCGGGAGGCCATGCAGTGGGAGGCAGAAAAAATAACGTGTGTACTCCCTACCAAAGACGATGGTATCTCGGTCCTTGGTACCAAGAATTGCTACCGTCACCGCCAAGAGCACCTGTTGTCGTTGCATTTTGCATCTAAGCCCGCGGCGCCACGCATGCTATCCACTCAGCGTGGGCTGAGATGAGGAACTCCTTAGAGCGCCGTTTTAGTAAGATGAGTTGATGAATCGGCGAGTAATAGCGGACACAGAAGCATACTGATGGACGAATGAGCCCGATGTTGTTCGACCGCGAAGCATCGGCATGATGGCACTCATATCTCATCTAGTCCGCCAGTAATTGCTTATCATACAGTGCGGCCCGCATGGAGCTTGCTTCAAGAGTTCGAAAGAGTCTATGCGGCCGTGGGTGCATGATGGATGGGAAGTGGAAGCGTGGGAAGCTGGAGTGAGCCTATCTTTTCGTGGGAATATTGCGCGTATGATCTGTACTGGCGCGCGTATATCTGAGGCTGTTGGTTTGAAGTGGCCTGTGCGTATCAGAATGGAGTATTTATGGTCATACTTGTGATCGTTCGGGAACATATACAGACAGTCCTCTATAGCTATCTAGACTTCCGCAGCAACTGGAGGCTGCAGGATCGAAGCTGGAGTGGCTCCACCAGCCTTGCTCTTCGTAATTTCAGCCAGCGGTATGAATTTTGACCAGGTAGGCAGCTCAAACTCCGTCGGTGGCGTCGCTGTCGATGCCCAGACGGAGATCTCAAAGTCGGAGATCGTATCCGGGTCCACGACAGCGCCATCAGGACCTGAAACGCGCCATACGAGTGCCTTCGTCAGGTACGGCACGACATTGGCGCTTGTCAGGTCTGGAAGCGCGCCAGCAGTAACCTGGTCTTGGAGAACAGTGGTAAGCGGGACGGAGCCAACGATGACCAGATCACCAGTCATGCCGATATGCGCCAAAACGCCCATGGGACCGATGAGGTTGCTGTCGAAGATCCAGGAGGCTGGGTCTTCGCTTGCAGGAGCGCTGTCGAAGAGGTAGATGTTGTACGAGCCGCCGAGAGCATAGCGGTTGGTAGCGATGTTGGCGACGTATTGGTAGAGACTGCCGTTGTCAGCCTTGAATGGGGTTGCATCGACCGTCGCTGATGCTGAAGCAGATTCAGATGTAGACGAGGTCGAGGAGGTGGTGGAAGTGGAAGTGGAAGTCGCAGTCGACGTCTCCGTGGAGCTCTCCGCTTGCGGCTCGGGGGCGGCATTTCGCTTCGTGGAGCCGGCAGGCGCTGTAGCTTGTGGGCCGTACAACTTGTTGACAATGCTGGCAACCGCAGCCTTGGTGCCGCTGGTATTGACGAACTCTGGGTAGGTGTAGTGGAACACCTTGGTGTCCTTGACATCGTTGGTAGTCCAGAAGTCGCCAGCAGCGTTCTTGTGGAAGGGCGTCAAGGGGGAGTTGGCGTTCTGTGTCGATCCTTTGGCGATGGTCCAAGTCTGGCCCTTCGCTACCTGCGAACCGCCGTAGCTGTCCGGGTACAGCGCTTGCCACATGGCGAAGAGACGATCGACATTGCAATGATGGAGCCAGAAGAGGGGATCGAAAGCAGCTTCGGCGAGGAAGGTCATATGACCGCCCGGGCTTGTGTCGCTCTTTGCGCCACCAGACGTGGTGTGAATCGTGTTGTGGATATTCTCAATGCTGTTGGAGCACTTGACAGAGCTTTGTCCGGCTGCATCGCTGCCCACCTCAACGAACTCGTCGCACGTGCTGAACATGTTGTAGACCTGGGTTTGCATATTGCCTCGAATATTGTTGAGCGCGGCAATCGCCTTGCCCATATCGCTTGTTGCGTCGGTGGCGCTCGAGGTTGGGTATCTCAGGGTGTTCTGCGTAGAATCAAATATCAGCAACCAGCAAGCAAAGCGCGAATAAAGGAAAGCTTACCGTCCACTTGTTAAACGGCGTATAGAGCAGCTGACCGGGGTTCGTGAAGGTATGGTGGTGAAGAGGATTGTTGAAGGTCACGCTTCCCGTCGGTCCATTGACAGTAACTTGAGTATTCGTCATCAACGTTGGGATAACCGGCCCTCCATTTGGCGCATGTGCTGCCCAGTCCCAGAACGGAAGACGTAGCGATGCTGCTGCAGATTGCATAGCTGCCCTTGTGGCCGCCGGGTACTGCGAAGCGATGTTCTTGGCCACCTTGACCATTTCCTGCTCGAACAGAGCGAGGTAGGCTCGATGCCAACCGAGGAAAAGGATGCTGTCATGAGGGCAGTACCCAACGGCACTGGTGCAAGCACTGCACTGTCCCACAGCGTCCCAGTTCACTTTTGGCACGCCGTGGATGCCAGCAATCTGATAGTACCCGTTCTTTGCTGTTTGTGGTTTGTTGTGGAAATTTCTCATCGCAAGCATGAACAGTGTCCATTGATTCGTCTTGGCCGCCAGTTGTCGTACTTCCAGACGAGGTTGTGTGGCGCCTGGAACACCGACGACGGAAAGGAAGGCACGCTTCTCGAGTGCGTGGTCTGCAACGGCAACACCATCTTCAAAAGCAGGAATTGTGAACGCTGTAACAGATGTGCTCAAGGCCACGAGGCCCGTAACGAAAGAAAGAAGCTTCATGATTGGAATATTAACAGTGTAGCGAATGTGGTGAATGAATCAAAGAAATCTGCTCGACAAACTAGCTCTGACGGGCGCTGTAGTTGTATATAGGGAACCTAAGCACCGCTAAGGATAGAGAGACGCCCGACTGAAACCGAAAGGCGAGCCAAGCTGCAGAGGCTCGTCTCGCTCGTGTCTCTCGTGATGTCGCGCTCCGAACCGGGACATGACTATAGGGCCGCGCCACCTCATTGGTGAGTGCCGGCGCAGCCGTGGTAAAGAACACGAGGTGCCATCGAGAAAAGCGTTGCTCGGCGTCAGCTCTCCCTTCGCCACAGGGGTGCTTTGTTAACGGCGCCCAGCACACCGCGGGAGTGTTGAACCTGACACATCGGTTTGAGACCAGATGGGTTCGCAAGATCGACGCCCCGCGGTGGATCAGAGATAGATTAACTGCTCCAGAAAGATGAATATTCACATGAATTGTCCTAGAGTGTGTTTTTGCTCGTTCGCAACATCTTCAAACACCTCGACCTCGCATCCAGGAATAGTTCGCCGAGACGCCTAGTCAGGTACGAGACTTCTGACTTTGAGCTATTGATTCGATGCGGGCCGTCAGGCCACATGGTTCCACCCAATTCGGTGGGCTCGCCAACCCTGTTTCGGTAAAGATAGACGGACATGGTTTCGTGAACTGCTGGCCCAGGACTCCGCGACCAGTCGTTCTCGGTACGGATGCTACAATGTCCTTATTATACCGGCCCGAGGACACGGCGGCATCATCGTATTGTCATATTATAAGAAGCTGGCTGTTAAACGGCGGCGCGTGACTGTGAAACACATAGTAGGATGGTCAGTACGAATGCTGACGGTTAATCATCAATCCGTGGCGTTCCGAAGGCTGTTGTTGTCGATTGATTGACCGACCGAGTATTTGAAGATTGTCAAAATAGATTCCTCGTACAACAATAGTTCGCAGTATGGTATCGTGCAATAAATCCGAACGCTCATCCTTCAAATCATCGATTCATAGGTCGTGCGTGGCGCCTTGCTCGATTCTCTCTTCGAACGCCAAATTTGTAGACATCTCATCGTTGATCACAAGTCCGGCAGCGGCAACATCCTCCCCTGCAACCGCTGACTCGTCTCAACAAACTTCAACCTCTCCTCATCGTCCCTAAATTCGATCTTGACGCCCGTCACCCTCTTGACCGGTATCCGCTTCATCGTGACTTGCGGCGCGCTCAGACTGTCCTTCGTGTCCGCCCTGTGCAGCCCAATACCAGCCGTGCTGCCATGCCTGATCTTGTCTGCCGTGCTGACTCCCGCTCCAGGCCTGACGACTGTAACATCGATACCCTTCATTCTCGCGCATTTAAAGCCGTCTTCTCGCACACGGACTTGCTGCTTGGTGCTATTCATCCACCATCTTGCCCAACCGTCGCCGAAGTTCGACGATATGTGCATCAGCGCCATGATCCCGCCTTGAGCTCCTGCAGTGGCGATGCCGTCGTCTTCCCACAGACGGAGCGTTTCGATATTAGCGAACTGCTCTTCGAAGGCGAACGTGCCTTTGAGACCCTGGTGAAGGACGATGGTCTTGGTAGTCCGGAAGCTGCCGATCAGGAGTCTGCCGAACACAGCAGATTGGAAGGCTGAGGCATCGTTTTCAGAGGCAAAGATGTAGTTGACCCAGTTCGTCTTGACATCCCTTTCCATCTGGTCTGTCCAAGTCTGGCCGTGGAACCGGAGACACATCTCAGCATCGCCCAGAGACACTTTCTCCGGTTGAAAGTAGGAATTGTATGGTACGGTGTCGGCGACATCGGACAGTTTCTGTTGGCATCTCACCTCCCCGTCGTCGGAAAGCGCCCAGATCGAAGTCGCTAGTCGAGTGCCGCCGTGCTCACGATTCTCGCGCTTGCGAATCACACATATTCGAGCTTCTTTGCAGGCATCGACCATCTCGATGTTAAATCGCGGGTCCGGTTCGTCTGGTAGGTGTCTCGCATATTCGATGACTGTTCCTCGGACGTCGCAGAGGATGGCTGCATTTCGGAAAAGTGACTTCTCGAATAACGGCAGGCTAGTGAGTGCGGGCGATAAGGGAGGTTCTGGCTTCGCGGACTTTGCGGTCGAGGGTCGATATAACCTGCCGTCGGGGTTGCTTTCAGTCCGTGGTCGTTGGTTTTGAGAAAGGATGGAAGATGGTGTTGCGGGTGTGGAAGATCGGCCTGTTGCCCTGAGAGGAATCGCAGGTGGAGGCAGACTGTCGGATGATCGCCGGGATCTGATCGTCACAGGCGACATGGGGCCATCTCGCGATCGATGGGGAGAATGCGTAGGACGCGAACTACCCGGCTGTGCGTCGTCGTCTTCTTCGGCACTCTGGACCAAGCTTGGCAGTGTTGATGATCCTCGTCTTGGCATGATTGGTGGTCGGTAGGGTGAACTGGGTGAGCCGGCCGAGCTGGGCGATAGAGTGCCGCCATATGAGCCACGGTTGTCGATGTAGCCACCGCCGATAGAGTTCCGCGCTTCAGGCGGACTACCGTTCTCGAAACCCCAGTCCATGCTCGTCGTACGTTTATTACCTTCACTCTTGCGCGGGCGATGAGCCAACACAGGAGTGGACTGAACGGAGTCGCGGGGAGTTCGTTCTGGAGGTACAACCTGGCGCATGGGAGGGATGCCAGTAGTGCGGAGTGGGGGTGGCTGGTCGAGGATCCTTGAGGCGTCGTTTTCGTCATCTTGTTCGTACTCGAGCGCTGGAAAGTGGCCGTTGTTTAGCGACCTCAGACTGCGGTTGTCGTCTTCTATGGCTCGGTCTCGTGCTACCAGAGATGGTGTGCTGTTGGCCACGGTCATGATGATACGGTGGAGATCATCGATTTTGTGCGCCAAATCGCCATTCACTCGATCGTGAATGCTGTTGATATTCTCGGCGATTGGCAGAACAGCCCGTTCAAGCCTTGCCAGCGAACGAGACTGCATAGCTTGCATTGTGAGCTGCAGAGTGTTGGTGTGCATTTGCAGCATATTGCGTAGATCCGTAAGGTTCCCACCTTCTGTCGTCCATTTGAAAGTCTTGTAGTTGGCCAATATGACCTCGCTCCAGCTTTTCTCGACCACGAACCCGCCGCTGGTCTCTCTTTTTCGGACGACCTGATATCGGTCGACGAAGCTTTCCATGTCGCCCAGCGTTCTCGCCGCGCTCTCCAAAATCGAGTTCACTGCGCTCCGGGTCTCGGGCTCCGCTCTGGACAGAATGCTGCCATCCTCGTGTAGCGTCTCTGCGGTGATTTTGAGTGCATCGCTCAATCCGTTCGCTTCCTGCTCTACCTCGATGAACTCGCGCGGCGCGCTGTTCTTGCCTTTGGTAAAAGCCCTGCCGACCTTCCAAGCCTATAAAGCACGCAAATCATGATCAGCCTATGTCTCAGACCATACTCGATTGTGTTCTTTGTACTTACCTGTTGGCTCAGCATCAAAATATCCCCAACGGACAGCGGTGAGAAGGCCATGCTTGCTGCTTCGTAGCTAGCCGGGCTAGCGAGGAGTGGTGCGGTTCGTCGTCCGAATATACAAATGTGGAGGGAACTCGGAAAAGGACAGTCCTGCTACCTACTGCCCTCTGATTGATATGTGAGTCGCGGGATGGTGCTCCTGCTCATCGGTCATGTTCACGGATGTCGCCTAACGCGGTGAGTCGTAGATATCCAAGGGGAAAATGGCGCATCTTGGAGAGCAGGACAAGGCTGAGCAAAGCCTCTAAAGCTCTTGGATGTATCAGACAAGGCTCCAAGGCCATCTTACCAAGCGAGGCCGTTGGATGTCCTGCATCGATGCCAGCGCCCAAGGGCACGACAGTGCTGCGTGTCGTGCGTGCGCCCCACCATCGCACGTGGTCGTTCATCCGTCTTGATTGGCCGGAGTCCAATCTGACAGCGGCTACAACTCGACATGTAGATACGTAGATACTCCTCAGCCACGTCTTCGAGCTCTCGTGCAGATGGTTAGATGCGCTGCAGAGCCGAATCAATCAGCTGCGATGTTAGGTAAAGGTACTGGCGAAGCCTGCAGTCGCCTTAGTCCCCCCGCCTCTTAGCGCCTCAATAGAGTTCCCACGTTTCTCTCCACCAGCGACCGTAAATTCTCCTTCCAAATCCTTCTTCATAAAGTCCACGTGTCTGCCTTCAGCGCTGCCGATCCCCCAAGACGCGCAGGATTCCCGCGCCGCTACGGCCCCCGGACCGAGAACGTTCAAGGATGGGGACCCGGTGAACGGAGTAGACCAGTAATGCCAAGGCTTTTTTGCACGAGGTATTGGCCTACGCTTACGCCTCTATAAGGCTCTCCAGAAATTGAGTGTACCGTATATCGTCGACATTCAGCCCCGGTGGTCTCGGACGTTATAGGCCGAAAATGGATTCCGTGAGCCTGAGCCAGACCTAGGACGGCGCCTATACCAGGGCTATACAGGGTGCCGGCGGAGGGGTTGTGGAATTCCTCGTCGATATTTGATTGAGATGAAGTCAAAATTTGCCTTGAATCATCTAGCTCGGCTAACCGAATCAGGACATTAGCCTTGACAGGGCTTAACTATGCACTTCGCGCCTGCAGCTCGCTTCTCCAAACACCCGGCTCCGAACCTGCGTTCGTTTGATAACTGCGGCGATAAGGGAGGTTTGGAATCCGGTTCTTCGAGTGGGAGGAGCTCCCGTCTCGGATTCACGGCTCCGGTGTTGCAGCCGACTACTGACACCGGCGGCCACACCGGAGGCTCTGACATCGGCGGCACTGCTCATCCTATTTCGCCTTTGGATAAATTTCGTAGAAGGCTCCCATCTCATCCAACGAATATGACTCGAATATTAACTACTCCGCCATGGTCTGGTAACGACGCTTTGCGGAGGAGACTCGACTTTCAACTACCAGACCCTGTGGAAGAGTTCATAGCGTGAGTGGAGTCCTGATATTGTCTCATCAGGTGTGAGTTTACCTTGTTAGAGAAGATGTGATCTTTCACTCCTGCTCTGCTCTGTCACATGCTGGTCACGGACTGAAGCTTCCTAGATTCAAGAGGCCCTCGTAGTCTTCCAATTCTTTCTTTCTTCACCCATACCATATGCTCTCATCTCACTATAGACGATTGACGAGCACTTGCACTTTACTATCTCTCCTCAATTCACTTGAGAATCGAGCTCCTTTCGATGGTCCTAAGCTTCGCCCCATTCAGTCATCTCGACATTGGAGACATCGGAGCATCTGGACTCCACCACTGCATCACTTCCTCTTGCTCTACTCCTGGCTGCGGCCTCACTTACCCATTCGAATCCTCAGTACCAATTTCTCTCATCCCAACTAACGTCCTGAGAGCACTCGTGTTCCACCAGCATCCCACGTTCCATCCCGAAACACTATTCCGTTGCCGAATCGACTGACTTCGAAGCTCCATTGTGGCCCCATCACACCGACAGCTTTCTCCATGACCGGAAGCGGACAACAGACCACTGATCGGCTATCGGTAGGTACCTTTCTGGTCTTGCTGCTTCGACACTTCACCTTGAGCTCACTCCACCATTTCACTACTTCAACCTCGCCAAAGAGGACACAATCTTATCACGGTTCATTCGACTCGACTACCACTCACGATACTTTAAGTGGCGGATGCATACTACCTTTCACTCAGAAGAGCTTTTGCTAGTCTACAAATCCATCCTCCACTCCTATCACAGTTTGTCAACCAGACACAAACTTTCTGCGAATATCTGGGCTCTACTACCTCTCCTCACTCTCGACTACGAACAATACACACCCTCTTCTCGAACCTCAACTTTTACTTCACCGAATCATCATCTCTCCCTGGAGAGCGAAAGCAGCAACAAATCACTTAGCCAGCAGTCGAGGGTAAGCCAGACCTGCAGCCCCAACGCGAAGATGACGATGTAGCGCTGACTTGCCCACAGACTCCATTGCCATCATGCCGGCTCTCTCTAGTCTCAACCCTGCTTTGTCCTACAAAAGCGTGACAGTCTACATCCTGGACGATGTCGCCCCCAAGAAAAGCAAGCTGGCCGCCGACTCTGCAGATGACTCTGACGAGGACATGGAGTTTAACCAACACAAAGTGAATTGTGCGAAAGTGCGCTGGTTCTTTGAGATCTATACGGACTACAAAGTCAAGGGCGTGCGACTTCCTCCGGAGAGTGAGCCCAACGACTTCTATGAGTACTGGGAGAAGGAATTGAAGAGGAAAGGTTTTGAGGATCTTGTCGTCATTTATTACCACGGAAGGGCAGGAAAACTCAGGACGAAACACTGCTTGTAAGTCTCGCGCCACTGTTTCCAACATAGAAAGGACAATGTGCTAACAACTCAGCCTCTTCGACGGAGACCCCGGAGACCCGATTGACGCCTTCAAATTCATTGGTCTGATCAACAAAGCAGGCGTCGCCTCCCTCATACTTCTCGGTTGCGACTTTCCATCTAGAATCCACGCGAAGTGGGAGAAGGACTCCGGCAATATTGAGATCAGCGCGAGAGGCGGAGAAACAAAAGACCCATGGGGTAACACACCCAGCTCTGCCAGGAGTTTCACCGAATCTTTCATCAAGACTATGAGAAATCTCTGCAAGCAGATCGACGACAGGTTCAAGAAATTCACGAAGCCGAGGTCGGTACCAGGATTCTTGTCCCTTGACAAGGCGATTGGTTTCAACCCAACGACTATCCGGCTGAACCGGAGCGGTTACGAAGGCATCGTCGTCAAAAGAATCAAAGTCGACCCAGAAGAGATTCGCAGATCGAGAAAGATCGAGTTCTTCTCATACGTGATCCAGGATGACACGCTAGACTCACCAGAGCACGGAGAAGAAAGCACCACAGTGGTGGAAGCCGTCCCCATCTGTGAGGACCCAGATGAAGACTCGACGCAGGCGCCATCGACGAAGGCATTGACCTGCCCAATGATGATGAGTCTCAGGCGCTGTTCTGCTTGCAGTAGCCTTTCGGCTGTCTACAAAGCATCACCGGAGCGATCACCTCGCAGCAGCAAACCACGAAACGGTGCTCACACGCGACATGTGCACATGATGATGCGATGCTGATGTCCTCTTGGAATATGTGTAGGCACTGGCGATGAGCATTGAGGAGCATCGGGTGCGGGGCATCGATTTCTTCTCATCCGGCTTCGGGAAAGGTGTGTGCAACGAGGGTTGAATGGGATCATGGCATAGGTGGGCATTGCTTCCTTTTCTTTGGCGGTGGCACTATTATGTTGTCCTGTTGTTTCTCTCACATGCCACAGATCGTGACAGCTCTGCATGTGCACACGCGAACCATGTTCCATGGTAGCATGGACACAATCCTGTGCTGCGTGTGCCATCAGACAATCATACAGCAAACATCCAGCCGAGTATTGACCCTTCTCTGGCTCTTCCCACTATCTCCACTTGCTCACTGACGTGGACCCAACCATTGATCATATACACCAGTCCTGACCAGCCACCACTCACCAGTCTTGTACATCCCCAAACCGGAGAAACGAACTAGACTCAACAATGTTCTCTGCAGGAAGGACAACCACCCTCCTTCTCACCCTCCTCGTGCTCGCTGCACAAGCCATCGACAACTCATCAGTGGCGTCAAACCACACCGAGGTATCGCTCGCCAGTGGTCTTCCCGATAACCTGACGTGCTCCTTACAAACCCCCACCGACTATGGCGACAAGTCGAAGCTTGAGCCGGCCATTTATGATTTTTGCCACCGCTTCGATCAGCGCCATACTATGACCAGGGTATGCAACACATTCTGCAGGTGCGGTTCATACTAACCTGTGAGCCCGTAGTACAATCTTGTGTGGCAGAAGACCGATGTCTGGATCGGCTTTGATCATTTGACGTTGGAGATCACCAACAACTGGTGTGATATGGTGCAGCTGGATTACCCCTCCTGTCTTGGTGTATTCATGAGTAACATCCTGCCGAGCTGTAGCCTCAAGGGTGGTATACTCGTCTCCAGATGTGGGTTCTGGGTGATCGCTCCAGATTCCCAGGTCGCATGGCCCTTCGCCTCCGAAGACATGGCCCTTGCCAAGGTTAATGAGTTGGCTAGGCGTGAGGCGGCCGGACCTGACACCTCTGCATCCACACACGAACATGAGAACAGCAACGAGGACGGTCTGGACCTACAGAGAGGTGTGATACAGGCTCAAGACTCTCAAGTCGACAATGCGGCCTTGGACTACTACTGCTATTCGTCAGGTACCACTGCCACGAGCTTGCGACAGCTCTACAATTGGTCTAATCAGTTTTGTTCGACTGTCGGCGATCAGCTTATACCTCCGGTAGGTCTTAGTGAGAGAAGCGGAATGCCTCGAATGATTCATTGTTGCTGACGACAAGACACTGACAGGGATCGACCGGTTCGTACGTCTTCGGCGATGACATTCTTGCGGCAGATTTCTGGATCGCCAACGACAAGTCTTGTCCTAACGACATCTCGTACCCGTCACAAGAATGCACGCCGAAGATGAACAGCCTCTTGGAATTGTGCTTTCACGACCCACCTCAGGAGGGTGCTCGCGGCGGAGAGTCCAAGTGTAGTGGTTGTGCGACCTTCGGCTTCCGAGTCCATCCGGCAGACACTACTTTTGGGAGCAGGCCCAGCACGAGCGGTGTCGCAACCATCGATACCACCACAAGTAGCAGCCTCGCCGACATCACTCCTTCGAGCACAAGCCTTGCCAGCATCAGCGCTACAAGCGTCACCATCTCGAGCAGTGATATCACGAGCACTACCACCGAGAGCATTGCTAGCACGAGCAGCGCCTCTTCCAGTAGCTCACTCGTAAGCAGTGTCACAACGAGCAGTACTGTTCCGAGCAGCACCACGGTGAATGAAACTTTGTCGACTAGCGCGCTAGCGAGCAGCAGCACCAGGAGCACTCCTGTCATGAACACCGTGGACTCCGCTAGTGCTTCGCATCTAATGAGCTTGGCCTCGCAGGCGTCGAAAATGGTGTGAAGAAGGTGAGCGGCAGGCGAAACTGCTTCATGATGTGGAACTGTTGTCCCTTGAGCGGTAACTCCGTAAGTGTAGCAGCACCAGAACTCGGGGCATCAAGATGCTCTGCTGAAATATTCATGTTATTGATAACCTGCGGACCTGTAAAGACATTATGTTCCATCATCCTTCATCTTTCCTCAAGAACAGGCCTGTCAGCTCTGCCCTCCGTCGTTCCTGCACGGCATTGTTCTTCTTACCACCACCCGCCGGTAACCTCACAAGCGCCTTGCCGGAAATATGCGCCCACGCCTCGCACGCAAGTTCAGCATGTGGCGTGTCGGGTAGCTTCCCAGCCGACCCAGTGAGCCTCCTCAAAGGTCCAGCAGCCTGCTTCCGACTTGGGCTGACCGGCGGCTCATCTCTGCCCCCACTCGAGCTCGCCACCTCCTGCAGGATGCGCTCAAGCATCGATGTGAGCAGGATGAAGGACATGCTGTGGGCGGGTGATTGTGAGAGTATCTCTTGGATCGCTGTTCGTTGTTCTTCTGTAGTGGCTTTGTGCTTGCTTCTTTCGTTCGCTGCGAGTAGGTTGTCGATCTGGGTCCACAGTCCTTCCGTGACAACGCCATCCGGCATGTTGTCCAGCAGCGTAAGAAGCAGATGAGCGAGCAAATACAAGCGCTGCATCTTCGGCATCTCTGACGGCAGACTTGCTTCTAGCGGTTGGTCCGAGTCGAGTGCATCGCAGACGTCACTCAACGCCGCATCCCACAACTCAGTGCCCTTCTCTGACCACCCGCCCTCATCAAACGGCCATCCCGAGTGTCGCATCCACGGCGGGTCTTCAGAACCAGAATCGGAGGAGATCATATCCCACTCGGCAACCACCCTTGCGACGAGTTCTTCTACCGCCTCGGTCAGCCGGAAGAGCTCGCGTGGCGCGGAGAAACGTACTGGTTCATTGCTGCCCACCACCGGACTGCTCGGTCCACTCCCGCCGCCGCCAGCTTTCTTGCTGCTATCGGGTCGCTGGCTCTGTAGCTTCCGAATCCCGCCTTCAGGGATGCGAATAAGTTTATCGATGGAGCGGCCGAGGGTAGTGTCAAGCCATTTGCCGCGGACAGGGATGAAGTGGTCTCGGCCGCCTTCGACACGGAGAACCAGGATGTCGTCGAGGGCTTTGATCCCTTCGTTTAGGGAGTTGACGAGTGACATATCCCAGATGCGGACTTCCAACTCGACTGATGCGGTCTCGCCGGGCTCGACAATTGTGGGCGGACTGCTGGTGCTGGAGCTCGAAAGGGAAACGTCGTTCTGCTTCAATTTGAGCCATTTAGGGGCAATGCCAGCTGCTTGACCGGCACCCACTGGCCGCTCGATGAAGCTGAAGCTTGCTGGAACCTGGCTGGTGTTTGCGATGGTAAGAGATCTGTGTTTCGACTGGCCCCACCGCACATCGCCAAACCAGACGCCTTCGAACTCCTTGTAAGAGTCTTCGCGTTGCTCGGCCTGTGTGTCGCCGTGCTGATCGACTACTACTGTAACGTTAGGTCGTCCTTCGTTTTCAACTTTGTCGAGTTCTTTCGCCACTTCTGCGTGCACCTTTGCTTTCAGCTCCGGCACAACTGCGTCGTACTTTAGTGTGAACACAGCATTGAGTGGCTTGTGATCGCTGGACAAGACTCGCTGATGAGCAGTGTAGTACTCAAGTCGTAATTCATCCTCAAATCCTTCCTTCGTGATCACCACTCCGTCTTCAACATCATCATATTCGTCGTACTCGTCATAATCGGTGTTAACATTCGTGCCATCGGCGTCCGGGTCGTAATCGTAAAGTATCTCGTCGTCTTCAGCGGCTTGGTCTGCGCCACTGGCCTTCATCTGCTCGTCCTTCTTTCGTGAGTTTTCTTCTTCCTGCAATTTCGCATCGAAGGCTAATTTGTCTCTCCTGGTTCGAAATAGTATGCGGTCGCACCAACTTGGCGCACGCTTCTTCTCGGATGAGTCGAAGACGCCGACGCTTCCTGGATCATACTTGTACGTCGGCAGGAACGTTACTGGGCCTTCCTGCCAGCCATCATGAAACGCTTTGCGTGCCGTCATCTGCTGACGAAGCTCATCGTGTGGTAAAAGCGAGGATAGCGTGGTTTGCAAAGAATTAGGGTCCTCGCTTGCGTTGATCTCGTCCATTAAAGCAGTAGGTGCAGTGCTAGCAGTACCTGTCTGCTGCGAATCCGCAGAAACGTACGATTTGACGCTGGATGTGCTGGCGGAACTGACACTCGATCCACGATTGGCTCTCTGTCTAACAGAGTCGGCTGCGGTCTGAATCTCCTTGTCGATCTTGCTCTTGGACTGCATGTTCGTGTCGTATTCGTTGCGTGTGTGTAGCATAAGTAATCGTCTAACGTCATCGCCTGGTATGCCTTCGAGCCGATAATTCAGGTCACCAATCCAGAAAGCGAAGTCTTCGTCACCGATCTGCTCTCCTGTCGATTGTTGCAAGTCCATGGCATCCTGTATGGGCTCGAATCGGGTCCGCTGAACGATCTGAGAGGCATCCCAGTTTCTCCGCTCCAAAGCAGTCTTGTCCGCACCGGCAGCTAGGTGGCTGTTGATAAAGACGAGTCGTGTAGTTTCTCCAAGCACTAAGCGAGCGGTGACTGCACCCTTATTGCCCATGTATCCCATTAGTCCGGTACCGACGCTCGTAGTACTGACGGAACGAAGTTCGGGAGCCAGACCAGGGGATGCGTAGATCAGCAGAAGCAGACCGATAAGCTGTTGCTCCGCGATCAAAACATAACCATAAGGTAACGACGCGGCCATGGACTCTTTCCACTTGACCGCGATCGCAGGGTCGGAGTACGGGCGGAGAGCTTCAGTAGTAGAGCCGACATCCACAACTTCCTGCAGACCAAGAACATATAGCGAGACGTCATCCCCGCCTGGCAGCGAGCCAGGGTCGCCGTTAGGCAGCGTGGGCTGCTTGCGCTCATATCTTGCTTCCTGCGAAGCTACATCCTCCCTCTGCTCAAGCGAAGTCCGGCTTGTCTGGTCGACGCTCCTTTCATCGCCCACACTCAGGCCAGCCAGCGACTCCGAAACTCCCTTGCCCTCCACGTACCACCCGCCGACATCCTTCTCCGTGCCTTTGAGCGATGCGACGTTCCATGTCCCAATCTTGATGCGGATGTGCTTCGGTCGCACGTACTCGGCTCGGCGGCCATACACGGCTTGTGAGAGGCTCAACGGGGTGGCCACATCGCGGTTCTCCTCTTCTATGGATCGGGCTGGGTACGCTCCTGGTAGGTCCTGCAGCAGACTGGATGCATTGCTGGTTGGTCTCGACCGCGCGGTGGCCATTATGCTATGTTGTAGGGGACGGAGACATCGAATGTTATAGCACCGGAGTCCTGTGAGAAAATAACATACTCCAGCACCATAGCCGACGCGTTCTACTTCGAATATCGATCTCCCATTTGCTTTGGAGTTGAAGTGAGGTTGCGACGACGATGGCACGTGATGTCTTGGCGGAATCTAGACCTCACTCCATCCTCTGTCTCCTGCTCTTCATCCCGACTACATGAAGTCTCACGCGATATCGTTGGGTACCTTCAAGCATGCGATAGATCCGGACTTCAGCCATTGGAACTCGTGTATCTCATTGCGAGAACGTGTCTACAGCATCGATGATGACGCGAAGAACATTCGCGTACGCCAATATGAGTGCTCGATCTACGGCAGCCATGCGGCGAGAACATGGTCAATGGGACGACGCCGAAGGTGATGCCACCTCTATTTCCACGTGATGGCAAGATATGGATGATGTCGGACTTTAGCAGCGCACGTCTGCCGGCCACCAACTCCATCAACGCGAGGACGTGTCTGCAGTGTCGACCGTGACGCGTGGCGTGGAAGACCTTCTACCTACGTCGGCACGTGATGGCAGTTATGCCGCAAGGACAGGGCAACCGGAAGATTGATCATTCTGCTCGACCTGCTCCTTGTTCTCGGATCTTCGCACCGCACACCTTCCCTGCGCTGGCTGCAACTCGATGATTCATACTATATTGCACTTGATGACACGGCTGTTGTGGTGCACCAGAAGATCGACAGAAGGTCGCTTGCTTGCCAGCCATCGTGATGCCCACCCCTACCTGATGCGCAAGTTTCTTAGAACACTGCCTGTTTGCTGCAGACTCATGGCCTACTCATCACGATGACTCGGCTTGACAGCAATCAAAATAATGCGTCAGGATCCTATAAAATTTGCAGCTTGTCGCTCGGGGATCCTAGCCTCTTGCAATAACAACACCCGACTCAAATACTGTACTTGACAAAGGAGCCTGTTATCGATCCCTCTCTGGGCCTACCTTACTTTGTAACCCACACCTTTACAACAGTAACACAGCTGTATCTTGCTTCAACTACGATATCAACCACGATATGTCTTCGCAGGACAATGCGCCCAACAGGACACGCGAGTCCAGCCGTGACGATGCAGCGAGATGGCGACCCTGGGATTCTCCGGAGCTGGAGGATCCACCTACGTTGGCACCACCATCAACAGTCCGTCAAACACCGGCACCTGAAAGCAGCTCCAGTAACGGCCTCGGACTTTCCGTTCTGTCTACCCCCATCAACACTTTCCCTGCTGCGGCGGCATTATATCTGCCGGAGCCGAGAGAGGCTAAAGGTGGATGGCAGTGCTCTGTCGCCGAATGTCCAATCACAGCCATCTTCGCGAAGTGGGAGAATGCAGCGCTGCACATGCAAACAAAGCATACATCCACGCCGGGTTCTGCGGCAGCATCAAAACTTCCAGAACCGCATCACGTGGAAGATGCTGTATCCGAACCGTATCAGGAGGAAGATGATGTATTCGAACCGCATCAGGAGGAAGATGATGTATCCGAACCGCATCAGGGGGAAGATGACTTACCGGAGCCGAGACATGTTAAAGGTGGGTGGCAGTGCGCAGTCGAAGGATGCCCAAGCACCACCGTTTACGGGCAGAAAGGCAACGCACGGCACCACACGCAGAAAAATCATGGTCCTAACGCTGTCCCTACTGTGACACGAAACAAGTACCCATCCGACTTGCCCGAACCGAACCAAATTGCAGGCGGCGGCTGGAAGTGCGCTGTCGTGGGATGCTCAAACACGACCGTTTTCAAGTTGAAGCAGACTGCAGTGCAACATACTCGCGAGAAGCATATCGCCCTTGATCTGGCAACACACAATCTACCCGAACCAAGACAAGTCGCAGGTGGCTGGCAGTGCGCTGTCGTGGGATGCTCAAGCACCCACGTCTTCCGCGAGCAACAAAACGCTCAGAGACACACTCTGGACAGACATGTTGTCCCTTCCATTGCAACACCCGATCTACCGGAGCCTAGACTGGTCGCAGGCGGTGGCTGGAGATGCGCTGTTGTAGAGTGCTCAGACGGCTTCGTCTACACGTCTGTTACCGATGCAAAGATACATACCCGGGCCAAGCATGGCGATGGACTCTTCGCCTGTCATGAGCCAGGCTGCAGCAGGATGTATATGCACTCGCAGTCCCTGACAGAACACAAGCTCCAAGTTCACAACACAACAGGAATGCCCAAAGGTTACCAGAACAGGAATCGCCAATATGATTGCCCCGAGTCGGGATGTACCCACGTATCCACGAGGACCAATGTCCTAAGGGTGCATCTAATGAACAAGCACGGAAAGACTCAAGACGAAATTGAATCGTTGATGTCAAATGTCTTCATCGCCAAAGCGACAGCAAAAACGAACGCCAGGGCTACGGCGACATCCAGTCTCGAATTTTCTGGCGAGAATGGTGTCAATGCACCCTCAGGCTACGGCCAACCGCTCGGTCAGCTGGCTCAGACTACTTGCGCCGCCGACAGCCTGCTGCCTGGGCTGGAGACCGCTACCAAGCAAGCCCGCCGTCAAGACTCCGACCCGCCGTCTGAGTCTGATGGCTCGGCCAACGAGAGCCCCAAGAAGAAGCGGAAGCCCGACAGACCCGCAAACAGGAAGTAAGGACTTTCTCTGCATTGCAGTCCTTCATCCCTGAACTTTCACGTAAGTTCAATTTGTGCGGATCCCGCGTTTCGGTTGTTCAGTAAGCTGGTAGGCCCCAGAACTATGGTTGCTGCGTGCTGGCTTGAGTCATTCTTTCTGTGCTCTGTCAATGACGCTTTCCTTCTCTCAAACTTGTGTGGTTGTAAGTATCCTACTCCAGCTATCTGTAACTTTCACACAAGTTTACTGTCTCCATCTCCGTAATCTCAATCCTCTGTTCCGCAGCCGCAAATGGCAGCGGTTCAGGCTTGCTCCAGTCAGATGTGGTAGAGCAAGCCAATTTGATACATGTAAGAAACAGATCCGGGCCACATGATAACGTGCGTTTGCTGTTTGGTGAGGCCTAGCAAAATCATCGATCCGCGGTCGAGTCACCAACGACTGAAACACCGTGGTCATCGATCCGAAACGGCCTACAAGCGATTTTCGCCCGCCAGCGTGGCCTGTTGACTTATCAACAACTCTCCCACACCCAAACTCTGAATACTACTCACACCGACACCAGACACCACACCGGAACCACACTCTAGCAGCAATCGAAGCGCGAACTCTCGACGTTGCAACATCGTGGATGTCTTCCAAAGGTCAACCCCGAAACTCAGGAGGCGGATCATCTCACGGAAAGCAGCCGACGTCTAACAAGAAAGTAACAACCGCAGCATGAGACCGAGAGCAGAGGACCGCTCTGATGCTATCGAAGGCGGCTTGGACCCCAGCACGGCAACTACGCGGACCAGATTATCATCTTTTAAGCAACCAAGATCAGGCGGAGCTGCTGCCGCTGGCTCGTCGGAGTCGGCATTGTCCGCTCGTAGTCGAAGCCTGAGACCGAGAGGAGAGCACCGTCCTGATGCTACCGAGGGCGGATTGGACGCCAACCAGGTGAATACCCGGACCAGATCTTCTGATGAGCAACCAGCATCAAGTGGAGCTGCGGCGGCTGGCTCATTCAAATGGATTCTGCCCGCTCCAAGCCGCACTTTAGGATCCACAGCAAGTTTGTCAAGCCATGCCGATGTGCCAGCTCACGGGTTACCGCCGCCCCATAGGATCGGGGGTGGCTGGCGATGTGCGGTGCAAGACTGCGCGAACACTGATCTGTTCGGAAGCAAATTCAACACCATCAGGCACATGGCTATCCACGATGCCACTGTTCTGCTACTGTGCCCAAATCCTAGATGTCCACGAGGCCAAGTAGGCAAAGGTTTTAGGCGTAAAGATCTGTTGGACCGTCACATACAGAAAGTTCATGAGCCAGTATCTGGTCCGCGCTTTGCTTGTCAAGTGCCAGGCTGTGACAAAACATACAAGAACCTTGTCAATCTAGAAAGCCATGTGAAACACGGGGTTCACACCAATGTGCAGAACTCTGGGGGTCAGGAAAGCGATCAAGAGATGGGCCTACTGGACGAGGCCATGGCGAACGACCGCAATACAACAACACTCGAATTACCTCCACCACGTGACGTGGACGGAGGATGGCAGTGTGCGGTCGAGGGATGCCTGAATACTCATATTTACAACAGACCTTTCTTTGTCCAACAACACATGCAAGTCGAGCATCAACCGCCTGAGCTATCTGGGATGCCACCACCGACGCAGGTCAAAGAAAGATGGCGGTGCGCGATTGCAGACTGTCCAAGCACTCAACTCTACACATTGAAAGGGACTGCGAAGAGACATATGGTCAGAGAGCATGACCCTAATCCTCCCTTTGCTCACAACACGGCAGCGATGAGTGGGGCAGCCAGTGGCGAGACCACTACTACTACATCATCAAAGATTACTTCGAAGTAGGCGGATCTACGAGGCACGAGTACCAAACCTTCCCGCAACAAGAAGTCGGCAGGTAACAAATCTGCGTCGCCTGGACTCTCGGCTTCTAGTCGCAGCTTAAGATCCAGGGCCGGAGACTCGGATTATCTTACTACACGAGGTCCGAGGTCTGTATCATATAACGCCACAAAGAGGCCGATCATCATGCCACTTCCCGCACTTCAGCGGACAGGTCGAGCGAGGGATGAGCTTCAATACTGGATGAAGACGAAGGAGTAATGGTTGGTGGAACCAAGTTGCACTATCGATGTCTTTCGAGACATCAGTAGTAGAGCTGTGCAGGAGTAACAAGTTGCACTGCTGGTGTCTCTCAAGACATAGGCGGTAGAGCTGCGTGGGGACGACCAGTTGTAATACCAGTGTCCTTCGAGACATTGGTAGCAGAGCTGCGTTGGGATCACAAGTTGCACTGCTGGTGTCCCTCAAGACATAGGCGGTAGAGCTGTGTTGGCAGGATCACGAGTGGCGCGTTGCTGGGAACGTATTGATGGTGTAGCTGAAAGAGGAGGCACAATTGTCTGTACAATATCTACCGCTATTGCTCGCATCTTTTCCAATACAAACTGACTCAGGCTCGACCTGTGTTTCGCGAACGGCACACACGCGGCAAGTCAGTGTTGTCAGCATCAGGCCACCAAGGTAATCATCGTAGACAGCATCTGACTGTCGGTCCACTTCCCCTCCTCCGACTGCGCATGCAGTCATCGCAGTCAGCATCAGACCACCTCAACAAAGAGTGGTCATCGCTGTCAGCCTCAGACTATGGACTCAATCTTCTTGCTTGAGTAGACAGCGCAGAAGAGGATCCTCGCGTTCCTTGCTGCGTTGAGGCAGCAGGACAAGTCGCCGTAGCACAGATCTGCGGCAAGTTTCGAAGCGCATGATAGTAGTTAGACGAAGGTTCCTCACCGTAAGTAACGAACAAGCATCAGACCACTCACATGCCTGTGAGCTATATCAGCCCAGATTGCTGCCGCTTCCAGGCTTGGACATGCTGCGGAAGATGCTGCTTGAACCACTGAGACATCTCAGCCGTATGCTGGGTTCTGAATGGCGGCGAGGTAAGCGCGAGCTCACTATTGCCGCGGCGTGGCACGTCGAAGATGGCGACATGCAGCGCAAGCCCAGGCAGTTGGTCATCGTATTAGTACCGAATTTCATCGTGTGTGTATTGCGTCATCATGCCAGTCCAGTTATCCAACAGCAGCATGCCATTCGACGTGGCAATTAAGGACCCATCGAAGAACGGCTCGACCAGAAGATGGCTGGATTCACAGACCGCCTCCAGCCTGTTCAACTCCATGCTGTCGAGCACGTCGAAAAGTGTGTCCGGAGAGGCTGGGTCATTAATTGACTTCCGAAGCCATTTGAGTAACGCTTGCAACAACCGGACTCCGTCAGAGTTGACAGAGCCAGCGACTTTGTCGTAAATCCGCTGCACCGTCTCGAGGTCCACTGGCCAATTGCATCGCAGGACCATTTCCAGCGTTCGCAAGGCGCAGATGGCTGCAAGCGTCTGGCGATCGAATTGGCCCCCTGCAGTTTCGTTTGCGAGCCTGTTAGCCGCGTGCAGCTGTAGTAGTGCGGGTATCGGCGTGTTGTCCATATGCCCGATTTTGAGTGCGTGAATGTTCAGCTCAATCAGTGCAGCGACCTGATCGTCACACGCGGATTGATGGGTGTCGCGCCAGAGCATTTGTGGAAGTGATAGGTCCGGTTCGACAAGATTTGCCACGGTGAGATTCGGGTCGATGATCTCTGTCGACAAAAATACCCATGAGACCTTTCACCGATAATGTGGAGAGGTCCCATCCGAGGCACTCGTGTCCCACACAGAGATCCTCGCCTTCAGATTCCGTCCAGCGATCTGGTGTGGCTGTCCTGGGCGTGATTGAGAGGGTCAGCAGAAGTCTCCGCCTCTCAGATGGGCGCAAACCTACAGAAACCCCATTTGCTCTGCGTTGTATATGCTACTTAACGATGCTATCACGATCTCCATATAGACCAGAACCAGCATGAGTGTTTGAAGCACCCACGAGGTTATTGGACAGGCATGGTGGCTACTCGTGAGTGTTGGAGCACTCACGGCAGATACCATGCAGTTGAAAGACGATGGTCTGCATGAGTGGTTGTGACACTCACGCAGAATATCGTCGATCTCCAAAACAGCAGACAGCTGGGTCGTCGTGAGACTTCCTTGTGTCATTTGCTTCGACCTTCATGGACGACCCGAAAGTAGTCGGCAGGTCCACCTCAGGTCTCCTCCTCCAGATCCATTTCCTTCTCCACCCAATCCCTGACCTGATTCGGAAGGCTGTCACAAATCCATCGATGGGCTGCCGCCGAGGTCACTGTGACAAATGGGTCAGCTTTGGCCGAGAGACCGCCTCGCCAACGCCTCGCGGAGCTGAAAGTTATAACGTCGAATGGTAACGTCTTGTAACCGGAGCTGTAGATAATTTCGTCGTGTAAATAACGGCTCAACGTCAAGCTGTTGTAGTCCAGGAGGAGGACACCGGTTGACTCAGCTATGAGTGATTTGCGGAGCTGGTGATCGGACAAGACACCGCGGCTGTCGCCCTCTGCATCGAGCTGAAATTTGGCACCTTGACGAATTGTGTCGAAAAGCGTGGTAGTGACCGTGGAATCGGCCAGGCAGCCACGAAGCCATCTCAGCAAGGAATGGCCGAGCACATTCCCGTCGCTCAAGATTGCGGCGGCACCGTCGCAGACTGACTGCGCGAGCTGTGTATTGACGGGTTGTCGAAACCGCACGACAACCTCCAAAGCTCTAAGAGCACATAGAGCGCGGATGTTTGTATCGTCGTCCGGATCAGGACCTTCCTGGGCCATACGTACGGCCGCGATTAGCACAAGTTGTGCGGATTGAGGTTGTTCCAACTGCACGCCGGAGTGCATCGCGTGGATAAGTAGCTCGATGAGGGCCAACGTCCCATGGTTACAGTAGCATTCGCATGTGTATAGCCAGAGTCGCCTAGGCAAATTTGAGTCGACCGGGTGGCGCAACAGCTGGGGCGGCACAATTGCTAGGTCCCAGTCAAGACAACGATCATTCTCGAGAATGGTCCTGGTTTCAGATTGCGCGCCGTCTGCGAGGAGTGCAAGGTCATCTAAGACGTTGTTCCGAAAATCGGGACCAACGCCAGTAGACCCTGCAACCAGCAAACACCCGAGCTGTCCCAGTACCTGGTTGGTTGCTGCTTCGGTATCGGTGGCCAGGCGACGCAGCGAGAAGCATTTGCGCCGCAGTTCGTCTTCGGCCTCCTGCAAGCCGCGGATCGTTGCTTTCTGATTACATATTTCTGTCTTGTCTTGCTTGGCGAAAACTTTCAGTTCCTCGATCTCCTCATGGAGTGCAGCGATCTCATCCACGGACTTCTTGATAGTTCGTTGGTAGTGCTGGAATTTGGCAAATACTTCATCCATGCCCCAAGATTGCTTGGTATTGTCGTTGAAGATAGCCTGGAGTTCTGCTACGCCTCTACTGTCGTTCGCCTGCAGCAGTGGTGCATGCAGTGCATTGTGTGGCCCGTAATTCTTCAGCCCGTCGAAGTCCGCAGGAGACTGCCGGGAGAATGTCTTGTCGATGAATCTCCAGGCGCACTGTCGTAGCCGAATAATATTATTCCAGCGCTCCGGATCGTCTACGGGAAGTGCTGCTTCCAGGGTGGCGAGCAGCGTCCCGACTTCGGCAGGCATCTGGGCCATTTGCTGTTCGGTGTCGGAAAGCTCGCGATTAATCGTCCGAAGACTGTGTATTTCACCGTGATTGGTGCGAACACTCTGCTCGACCTGGGCAGCTGGTAGTGCTGGCCCTGGTGGCAGAGGCTTTAATTTAGATCTACGCCGGAAAGTCAGTGATGTGATTGGTTTTCAGGAGCCTCGTGGGTGATGCAGGACGGTACAAAGCACTGTATGGTGCTTTGAGGACTCTCCAGGAACTCTGGCTCACTTACTCGATTTTCTGGAACCTCTCCCTGACGAGGCGACATTGTGCTATTAGAGTGAATTGCTCCGTGTGATTCTTTGAGCCGGTCGCTCTCTGCGAGAAGGTCGCAGGTGCCATGATGGGTGCCTGTGTGCGGTGTGCAATGTGGTAGTGTTGATATGAGCTGACTTCAGAACTTCAGAAGGCAGCGGGCGGTCCCCGCAAGCGAAACCTAAAATTCAACTTACTCTTCGGGGCGCAAAGCAAAGCAAAGAAGTCACCGTCGTTCGAAGGAGTTGAGACGGAAGCGCGAAGAGCTGTGGAATGGATACTCAACCGACAACAACAGGCTCCATGCGCGGAAACGTCAACGCGGCTCCTCTGTCCCTCACCATACGACCCGCAAGGCCAACGCTGTGGAAAGGTACGCCGTTCTAGGCCGCTTGCGTACGATGTCAACTTCACCGACCGTCTCGGGCATCGAGGTGCTCTTCGGAAGTGTCCAGGAAACGCGACGAGTGGCAGTACAGGGCTCGGGACTCGTTGCTCTGTCGCGGTCGACTCGGGCCAGCTGAGTGTTCTCGTTATGGCAGTTGGCTTCCTTGCTATAACCGCAGACGATGTGCTAGCACACAGAATAGGCTATGCTGGAGAACTCTGTGCTACTGCCACTTGTTCAGCTACGTTGCGTGACCTTCTCAATATCTCTTCTTCTGTATCTTCACCTTCGTGTTGCTCTCCGATTTTGATCTTGGCGAATGGATGCTGCTCTTTTCATATGAAGAGCTCCCTTTCCGGCGGGAGGTGCTTCTCGTGGGCGTACCATTGTAGGGTGGGTGCCTGTGTAGCTCAAGTTTAGTGTTCTGGTAATGGCAATGCTACCTATATCCAAGAGTACGTGTATGAGGCTGTCACGTCCATCGTTTCCTTTCCGTCTCACTCCAATCGACACCACGCACTTATATACAATTCTTGATACGACGAGCGCTCTAAAGTATACCTACGTGGAAAGGCCCGGATACGCCAACATGGAAGCGAGGAATACCTTAGGCTGCGGCATGGAGTCAGGACTTAGACGTCTCGAAGGGGAAAAGCTGCCAAGACACGGGAAGTGAATCAGTTAATTCTCGGAGGTACCGCTTGCTCCTGCACTTCCAAAGAGTGGTTATCGTTGTTCTTCATCGCGGAAATATGTGCTCTTTGACGAGTACGATTCTTGCGTATTTAGCTGATACAAGAATTATTGCCTGACCCGCCTACACAACACAAGTCCCAGGTGATTCCAAGTCATCTGGTCGACTCGACGCACCGGACAGCGAGCTTTCGCTCCAGCCATTGGTGTTGAGAATCGACCCAGTAGACCCGGGCACACCTCCATCTCCACGCCATCTCCACGTCCAGACCGTTTCTGGGACACCGTGTGACCTTGCACCGTAGCCGCAAACCAAGTCTCTGGCTACGGTGTGTTGTTACGCGCAAACCCCAAGATCCACTCCATCAATCACACCCGAACTCCTTCACCAGAGCAGAAAGCTCGTCGCGGAATTCACACCCGTCTTCTTCTGCTTTCGCAAGCTCGAGCCTGCCAGTATATTTCGCGTCAATTGTGGCCTCGTCCTCTTCGACTTGCGCCTGGGCTTGCTGAGTGACGCGCTGCAACCGGCCAGTTCGACGCTGCGAGGTCGCCTCCTCGGTGGCTAGCTCTTTTTGAGTCGCCTCAAGCTCGGTCAGGGCATCCTCTGTGCACTTTCGATCCTTTACGCTGCGCTCCTGCTCGAGATACGAATTCGCCATCTGCTCCAAGTTGGGCAGGACGTATTTGAGTTCGGTATTCGTGATTTGGGTACGTCTATCCATCCATGCACCGCCATCTATCTGCCAAGCTCGGTTTACTGACTTTCCAGCTTGATCGACATTGAAGCCTCCATATGTGGCGTAGGATGTGAACAACTGGGAGCCTATCGACTCGCCGACAGAGGCCTCGTCTTCTTGTACAATGTCGAAGAGGACAAATTGATGGAGCTTGAAGCCTCGGGGTCGATAGAGATGCTGCAAGACCATGGTCGCTAGTTGGAGTACTTCGGGTGAATTGGTCAGCGTTCGGTGCTCATAGCACCTCTGACGGCAACACCACGTCCATCCAACTTCGCCCTTAAGCATGATGTGATTGCTATTCGCGTCCCTCGCCCTCTGCAAGGTGGCCTCATTGGCCTTGACAAAGTCATTGGTATGATCTTCCATCGCTTGCAGTCGCGCTTTGCCGATATGCTGATTGAAATCCTTAGTGCCGTTGCCCTTGCGACACTCGCCGAAATTACCGTTTATGCCGGCTCTCAAACTTCTGCCACTGGCGATGAAACGGCCTGGATTATCACGGCACTAGCCTCCGGCACGCTTCATGGCAGCAAGGAAGTGTTCGAACTCATTGCAGGTCAGGCCTTTGCCTTCCCTATCGGCGAGGATATTGACGTAAATTACCGCGTCGAGCTCTGGCTTGGGATTGAAGGGCCCTTGCGCCGGCACGCGGACTTTATCCCAGAGATCGAGCTGAGCGCGCTGAGCTAGGGTGGTGTTGAGAACAGCTTTCAACACCTCGATATGTCTTTGCGCGAGTAGGTGCACGCCGCGATCCTTCCAAATTGGGCCCCGTAGGCGGGAAACATGGTAGCTGACGGCCTTTACAGCCTCGATTCGTCCGATCTCCTCGGCTAGACCGAAGTAGTCATGGTTATCGCCGAGTGCATCGAGCATCTGCTGCTGCTCGGGCTCGATATATGCAGGCTGGCATTGGAATTTCTGTCCCGTTGGGAGATTGTTCTGGACCGGGTCCACGAGCGTGTCCGGATCTTCGATGTCGTCGTCTGGCAGGTAGTCCGGCATGAGTGTTTGCTTCCTGGCGGCCATTGTGCTTAATATACACGGTCAAATCTGCATGGTGTTCAAGTCGCGTCTTGAGCAGTGAGGCAGTGAGGTCAAGCGGGAGCTCCCGCGTCACTCCTAAACTTTTCGTCTTACAAACGTGACACGAGCTTTCTCTATCCACCTCCACCTCACATGGAAGGACACTCTCCTGCGCACTCAGCAGTCATGTCTTACAGCAGCACAATCTTCGATGCTGCCAGCAATACCATCTTCGACGAAGATCAGAAATTCTTCAAAGGCCTCTCCACCCTGAGCCTGGCCCATGAGGCCATGAATTTCGACGACATAATTCCCAGCTCAAGGACACGCGGCGTGTACCGCAGACGCAGACCACGCTTCACGAATTATACAAGACCACGCTTCACGAATCATACACGGCGGCCAAATGCACATCTACTGTTTCCGCCAAAATTCCGAGACGAGGACGATGATGCCTCGAGCAGTTGCAGCGACACGTCAAGTGTCGAATCTATCGGAAGCGTCGAATCCATTGAGACTGCCTACGGAGTAGATGACGATAATCTCTGTAGGCATCAGAGGCCACAATATATGGCGAACACACCGGAATTTCCGAGGATTTACCTGCCTGCATGTCCAAATTGCCGTCTGCAACAATACCTGGAGACAGATATACCCAATGCAAGTGACCTTCAAGCTTTAAAACGTGTCCAGCTAACCCTGATAGGCGGAGTACATCGAGGACAAGATCAAGGACCGTATGACGGAAATGCGGGATACAATCGTTGAACTGAGGCATGAGGCAGAGGATATCACCCAGGAGCTCCAAGCGTGTGCATCTCGAGCGAGCAGCTCTGATGCCAACGTGACGAGCGACATGGGTGATATGGCTTGCAAATTGGACGCGATCGACAGTTGTAGGAAGGATTTGACAGCTGAGCGGAGGTCCGAACACGACTACAGAGCACAGGTGGCGAATTTCCGAGAAGAGCGAGTAGCGCTGGCCGAGGCGCTGCGCCAACTCATCCAGGATTGGCTTGCGGAGGTAGACGAAGGCCTCGAATCCAGCTTATTCGACGAGGCTGCCGCTGGCTTTCGCGAGCGCCGCAAAGCAGCAACCATCAAGGAGAAAGAAGAGCAATGGAAAGCAAGCGGGCGTGACATGCCCGAAAGGCCGAATTACGGCTTTGGGGCGTCTTATCTGTATGACTCTGGCTGGAGAGAAGGAATGCCGCTGAATTTTCACAAGAAATACTCCCATCGCAATGTGGCCGCTCAATACATGAAGCAGAACTGGCCGAGCCTTGATCCTTGGCTGGATGATCGGGAGTACAATCTGGTCGCCAACAAGCCCTATCTCGCGACGAGGAAAGAAAGGCAGCTCCCTCCAGGCCCCAAACGGGCCTATATCACGTTCTGGTCCTCGGAGCCTGGCGGTCGATCGTGGCCCCAGACAAATACACTCAACGATGTGTGGCAAATCGTCTTTCCTTGGCCCGAGGGAGCACATTGGGATGGTGTGGAGGAGTGGGAGCCCACCCCTGTCCGCATCGCAATCGATTACACACGCAACCGCCAGCAGACAGGGTCATATACTCCTGCGCAGCGTAATTCAGCATTGGCCGATGCGTTGCCCGGATTCGATCCCTTGCCTCTACCGGAAGGCCTCGATCAGAAGGAGCCCGAATTTCAGAGACTGGTCAAGAAGCTGCGGAGCGAGCGATAAGGAGGATCATAACCACCTCGCAAGGTCCACGCACTGCCACACTGCCTTTGCGGAGTGTATCGGCGCGTGTACCTCGAGCGTTGGTGTTGTTTGGCTTTGGTGGGTGCGTGGCTTTTCGTGGCCCACACCCGACCTGATGATACCTTGTAGAGCTTCCTACACACAGTCTACGACCCTGCCTCTTTGTGGTGGTGGTCCTCTGTGTGCAGCCAGTTCCACGTCATATGCTGTGGGTCTTGTTCACATCGCTCTCATGCCCTCTCTACGACTTCTGGTCTGAAGGTTGAGGGTGTGGCGAGTATGTGATGTCTCGACCTGTTCAGCGCCACTGATGGCGGTGGAATGGTGTACATAATCATTCAAAATACAACCCTTCTGCTTCGCCGTTGCCGCATCTTCTGTCTCGTTTACTCGTACACTTCAACAGCAATCTTATGAGGTAATGCAGCGCTAGAGAAGCAAATCCTAGTCTAACGTCGCCTCAGTTCGCGATCTTCTGTTCTAGCCAGCCTGCCCACTGTCACATGGTTCACATCGGCTACACGTGCAAAGGCTAAACTCTGGTATGAATATCAGAAAATTCTCCGCGGCTACACAACCACCTCCACTGCACCTGCCAGCGCGTGGCCTTGTCACCTCATCCGAACGACTCTACTGTAAGGACAGCTCACTACACTCTCCAAGCATCAGTCAATGCTTCCGACATGCTCAACATTGGGGATGTCGACGAAACTGCAACGGGGATGCCCAACTTTTTTTCACATCACCAAAGAGACCTCTACTCTTGCCCAATCTCATGAGCGGTAGCACATGTGGACTTTGTCCGGACTGATTCGGATGTAGGAGATGGTCGTCGAATGTACCCACTGCCTTCAAGATTCTAGAGCTTCCTTCGTTGCCTACGAAGCCGATGCGTCTGTTCTCCAAATTAGCAACACTATCGTTCCTGGCGAGATCAGATACGAAGGCTGCATTAGAGGTCGTGTGTAGCACGGAGATGCTGTAAACACACACCTACTCCCTCGAGAGCTCCCAGAGAGACAATTGCTGACTAGTCGAGCCGATCTGCCTGTTATCCGTTTGATGAGCCTATTGCTCGTGGTGATATCAGACTCGTCGGCAGCTTTCAGCCTGGCCTGAACAACGGAGCGGTTCGATGAGACTCTCTGATTGCGATAACATCTAGCACGATCCAAAATTATCAGTGAATAGGTGCGCCCGTTCGCCAACTCAACGGCTGCGTTCCAGTTCTTCGTTGGCCTCAAGTCTGCTGTTTGAAGGACCTTCCTCCTCTTCTCCGAACCACCAGATCAAGCACCATAACTCCCCAAGCCCGCCCACTCCGCCAGCTGAGCCTCCTCCTGCTCATGGTTTTTGTGTGCCCCTGCGTTGGTTATTAGATAGACAATCAGCATTCCTGCCGCGGCGCCCAAAACGAGACCACCCATGCCCTTGGCGCGTTTGCGTATAGCGGCTGCCGCATCCTTGGGCTGGCCTTCATCGTGGTCTCCAGCGTTCGTAGTAGAGTCGGGCGGATTGGTTTCATAGAGTGGGACTGACTCAAACTTCGGGTGTTGGCAAATGTGTTGGCAGACGTGCTGGCAGCATGAGTACTGTGGTGCCGGTTGAAAGGTTGGTGGGAAGGGTGATGGTCCTGCTTCCATGGTCTTGTCGGTTGTCGTGTCGAATGGCTTCTGCTGTAGATAAACAGGGTCGGTGGCCTGAAGTACCGGAGGATATATGTGGTCGTTACCCATGATGGCGGCGATAACTTGCTAGAGGAATGAAAGCCAGAAGATTGCTGTCCGGTCTAAGCCTCGGGCAGTGCTTTAGTGTCTTGTATCAAACCGCATCCTTGTGCCAGCCTGAGAATGTCGTATTGCTCCCTTGCGGGACCGCCGAAGAACGTTAAAGTATCTTATCCCTGGCGTGAGCCAAGAACGAGTACAGGCCAGGAAAAGGACTAACGCACACATATTCCAGGTTCCTGACCAGTATCGGACGTTCAAGCCATCCTCCAGGATGTATTCGATGATCATGTCTATCAGCGAGCTGGATGGCCCGTTGCCGGTCCACCAAGAGTAGATGCGCCGGCCAATCCAGAAGTCCAGGATGATGTTTCCCATGGCGAGCTGCTTAATGATCTGCGTCAGGAGCAGAAATCTCGAAGTTTGGTAGATCCTTTGCCAGAGGGTACCAGTCTCCCACGGAAGCGACATTGATTCTTCGCGAGGCATGGTCGCAGCTGCATATTGCGTGGATGTCGAGTATGCAGTCGTAGTGACAGTGACTGTGACTGTCGGAACCTCGTAATGTGTGTGTGTTGTGTTGTTGTGGAGAGAAGCCAAAGTGCTGGCAGTGTATCGAGAAGACTGTGGTAACAGAGTAGATGAGTCCATTGCCACAGTCTTGTGTGTTGCATCCGACGAGTATGGCTTGGTTCTGCACCATTCACGAACTAAGGTCATTGGGGTTGTGCCGACCATGCTGATGCCCTCGAATGTGTAGTAAAATTCGATCTCCATTGTGACTTTGCATTTTTGTGGTCAACGTCGGTACCTGCTTGACCAAGATCGTGCGTAATTCTCCAGAAAATGGTCGGTGGTACGACTGATGCTCGTTACACAAGGCTGTGCCCGTTGTACCACCCCCTTGCATGATGTCCTGTCAACGTGTGACATTATACCTGGCACAGCTGCGTCTTCCTCAGGCACAGTGCGGATCTTCAGAACGCAGGCAATGTTACTTTGTCGCTGAGCCAAAATGCTGTAAATCATTAACAGCTCCGACGTCAACCACGAAAAGCTCTCACCTATCTCGCCACGACATGTCAGTCTTCATCAGCTGGGCCCGGAAGTAGCTGAAGCAGCATTGACCCTTCAGGAAGCATGTTTAAGTACCTCCTACCTCGCCTACCCTACTAGTACAAATGCACGCCAGTAAGTCGTCCAGACTATACCTACAGCCATCAACATACAGTACTCGCAGAGTAAGAGTCACTTGCAAGTGCTCGAAGAAAGGTACTCGGTTCAAAAACGCTCACTTCATATCGTAGCCCGCTCGCTCGGCGAGGTATTGCCGTCACCAAGTTCAATCTCCACACCAATTGCACTCCGACTCCGTTGCCGCTCCAAGATGATGTTGCTCGTGTATATGCATGCATTCGACACACGGACTCCAGGCCCTCAGCGATCTGCTCGCGGTGGTGATGAGCCGTCGATAGCTATGCTTGGTGATGGTACAGCTGCTCGCGTGACTGTCACAAAACTCCTCCGCTGGGTAGAGCTCAGATCTGCACATCCTTCATCTCCTCCTCCGCGCCCGCTCTCGTCGCCGCTTCTTCCGCCTTCGCAGTCGGCGTATCCTTGGCAACTGCCGTCTCGGTCTCGCTAAGCATGCTGTTGTTGAGCTTGCTTTTCGGTAGACTCATGCGCCTATCGTCTGCGAAACCGTTCACGTGGTTCACCGGCGTGTCCACCGAAATTAACCTCTCCAGCTTCGGCGCGTTGTGTGATCGTGGCGTATCGACCGAAACCAGCTTCTCCGGCTTCGCGAGCTCGACCCTCGTATCCAGCTTAAGTGGCTGTGGCGCCTCTTCTGTCACCCTCGCAAGCGGACTTGACATAAGACCGCGAGGGCTGCTACTCGCCGGCTGCTTCCCATTCTGCTGGAATCGATGCGGACTCCGTCCTCGATCATCCGTCGCAGACACCGGACTCCCATACGGCGAGTAACCATTCTGCTGCGATCCCGCCACCTGACTGTTGATCCGCAATGGCCGCTTCTTCGGTCCCTTCCGCCCGTATTTCTGATCCGCCCTCCATCTCAATATATCGATGTATGCCGGCTCCACACCAGGCTGCTTGAACTCCTTAAGCTTCAGCTCCTTCGTGTCTTCCTCGATGAACCACTTATCCGTGGCCATGTCGTCCGCCATTGTTGCCAGGAAAGCTGCCCAGGAGCGTGAGACGACATATTTGCAGTCGTAGTCGCGTCCGACGAGAATCACCTGACCCCACCTGCCTGCTGGTCCTGGCGCGAGATCGACGCAGATGTTGTTGCCGCCCCAATCTCTTGCTAGCGGGATCCAAGCTGGATGCGCGTACGCTTTCTGGATGGAATTCGGAGGCTGTGAGTCCTGCTTGTCCTGCAGCTCTTGCTTCCATTGCGAGTTGTTCGCTTGTGATGCCTGCGCGAGCGGTACCGCCGTAGACGAGCCAGCAAAAGCCTTCAGAGGCGCCTGTGGGATCTCGTATGTGCGGTTGTCGCCAAAATAGACTTCGTTGATCGTGCGCCACTGCTGCCATTCCTGCATGATCTCTTCGCAATCCAGCAGCATGCAACCGAACACAACACCCGTCGGCATGCCACCACGCTCCTGGCCATCGTGTATCTGCAGTGACTCGCGCACTTCTTGCGGTAGTGTGCAATCCAATTCGTGCTCCAATTCGTTGACATCGTTGATCGTCGCGCCCTCACCCAGATTCTCCCACAATTCCTCGTAGTTGTCCTCCATCCAGCGGTCTATCCTGCCCCATGAGTGCGCGACTGGTGGCGGTGGTGGCAGACCGTCACTGAAACTCTGCATCTGGATCTCGCCTGAGCCTACCGCTTCCATATCACTGCTCATGCCTGTGGATGTTCTTTGCAAGGTCTTGATGAAGCCTCCTTTCGGCGAGGCGGTCGCACTTCGATTTCCAAACCCATGACCTGCTTCTAGATCTTCTCGGTATGGCGATTCGAGGTCTGTTCGCGATTCGAGCGCACTGGCGGTCACGCTTGTTAGGGGTGTATGGCGACTTTGCGGGAGTGGTTGATGTGAGCCAGAGCGGTAGGCGGAGTCCACCGAGGCGTGTCGGTCGTTGCTAGTCAGCTCCTAGAGGAGTAGAAGCGTCAGCAGCTGTCCAAGAGAACTTCAAGAACACGAGGGGTTGCCGTACATGCCAGAGCTGGCGGAACTGAGAGGCGAATCTGTGCAATAGTCAACATTGTGTACCAAGATAACAGGACATCATCAGGGAGACAAACGTGGGCATGGTGCGCAGTGTTCAATAGCGACAGTGTGAGCGCTAAACTCCAGTTGCATATACAAAGTCAATTGTCCGCGATCAGGAGAAGTTGAGTGCAGTTCAAGCTCGTGAAATCCAGTCGCTTCCAACGTCACTTCTCGCGTGTTGGCGCACGCCCCTTTTGGGTTATTAGTTATCGACCAGGATCATGTGCGAAGATCTGCCGAACGCGCTGTCATTGGAGTGGCCGATCATGCGAAAGGAGCCCTGGAGGTATGCGATCTTGAAGCGGATTTGGGTGGAGCAGTGGTGGAGATGTTCTGCAATTGAGAAGGTCACGTTGTGTTGTTGTGCATGACGGAGAAGCTGCAGTGACCAGTGACCGAGATATAGAATAGAGTTTTGTCCTTGCCGCCGACCAACCAAGTTTCGCCGCGGTACACAATAACCCTGCTAATATCTCCACTCGTCCATATGTTATCAAGACCTGCAGTTGAGTTGTTGCCACCGTCGCCCCACACAACACTCTTCTTATACACACCGCGTCAGAGCCACGAATAGACATGCAGCTCGTCGCGGAGCTTGGAAGTACCCCTGGCAACAAGACCGAATGATCATGCAGCTGTGCCTCAGCACAATCAGGGCGAGAGGTGGCGAGTCGTGCAGCCGCGTAGCCTTATGCGAGCTATACCGCTATAATATAATGTACGACCGCGTATTGCCGTTCTGCTAATGTGTAGGATATCGTCCAGGATTGAAAGTTGTATCCAACGGCGCGTATGGCGTTTCCCATGGACTGACCGACGATGAGCCCGTTCAGATATATGCCGGAGCATGAAAAAGAGTATATGCTACAGGCGACTTCTCCAGACGAACATGAGGTACATGAGGTGTTGTTGAGATAAGGTTAATCGCGAAGTCGAAGGGCAAGAGCGACCCAGCACCCGCGTTCCTTCCTCATGTCTGGCAGCCATGGCTACAACCTCATCTGCTCCCTCAAATGGCCTCTATCAGCCACTGGACAACGACAAAAAGGAGATCCGAGTGTTGGACGTCCTCCCAGGTAGGAAGAACAGTCCAGTACGCTGCCATATCAAGATCATCTCACTGGCGGACGGGGCACGATCTCCGCCGTACGATGCCCTTTCGTATACATGGCGCTCCTCTGAGCAGCGCAAGACCATTTTCATTTAAAGCAGAGATCGCCGGTATGAAGTACCTGTCACCGACAATTTACGCTGCGCTCTTCGCAATATGCCGCCACGCTGGGGTCAGCCGATGGTACTGTGGGTGGATGCTGTATGCATAAACCAAATCGACAATGTCGAGAAGGGCCAGCAAGTCGTACGAATGGGCCAGGTTTACAAGCTAGCACGGTGTGTCCGTGTGTGGCTGGGCGAACCTAGGGTACACGGCACTCTCCAACACTTCCATCAGGTCTTCCATGCCTTCAAAACACTTGCGAAACGTAGATCAGAACTTCGAGTGGACCCCTGTTGGACAGCCTGGCGACTCTGTAGCGAATTGCTGATCATTGGCTCTCACAATGTTCAATGCGAAAAGGCTCGACACTCGTACGACCGCCGCAGCGGGATTACCAGTATCAAAGCGCATCCTACTTGGGTCGCATGCGGTCTCTCAGAAAGGTGGAGCGGCTCAACATCTGTGTCACGGACAACGGCTGCTTCGGTCTCGCGCCAGATACCTGCGCAGTCGGAGACACCATCGTATATGCACCTGGAGCCATGACGCCTCTCGTACTCCGACCCGAGGGAGACTGCTGGCGCTTCGTTGGCATGGCATGTGTCGATCATCCAGGTATCTTGTTCGTGGAGATCGCAGGTTCTCTGATGGTCCAGCCCCGATATTTCCCAATACGGAGATTCACGATTCGTTGAACCGGCCCTACCAAGTACCTCCTTGTGTACAGTACTTTCTGGCGTCCATACGATAGGTCACCGGTGCTGCTAGGAAGGGATCGGCGACTGTATTCTCTTTCCTCTCACATCTCAGCCGCCCGCGTACTGCAGGAGGGACGTCCACAGCACCGAAACATCTCCTGATTGCATCTCATCATACAATACACTAACGGCAAAGCACACTCACAGCAGCCTGCAGCGCTGACAAGATCTGAACCGAGAGACCGGACTTTGCGGTAGGTAATCAAATCCAACAAAGCATTAAAGTTCAGACTGACTCAGCCTCATCTTCACGTGAAGAAAGAGGTTGGATTTATTTTCTTTGTCTCCAAATCTCAATTTTCTTTCCCATACAACAATTCACAATGCACTGTGTCTTGCCCGACTGCATGTGCTTGTTTCATCACTCCACCGATATGGAATCTGCAACCCTCGAAAGGCCTCGCGGTCTTGAAACCGCTGGTGAAATTCGCTTTGCATTCGCAACGGTCGTGTCGATGACTATGTCGAATTTCCTTGATGCTGTGATCAGACTGATCCCATCCAGATGTCGACATATCCGTTCAAAGGACGCTGCTGCTGAGCTGGAAAAGAATGGCACAGGAAGATGTAAATCCTGCTCACCCCCAATACTTGCGCAACCTCACTTCAAGAAGAACGACAAATACGTCACCGTGAAGAGTTTCGAAGCTGGCGAGGAAGGCGAGTGCTCGGTCATACGCTCAAAGTCCACTGGTGGTCTCTTCGCCGTCAAGCACACTCGAGCCGTCGTACAGCCGAAACCGACCCACACCCCTCAGAGCGGCCTCAGAGTACCTCTACCGAGCGAAGCCAGAATGCTACTCCGGGCACCAAACCACCGCAACATCATCCGCTTCCTCCACGTCCAGCCCTCCACCAGTCCAAACCGGCACCTCATCTACCTCGAATACTGCTCCGGCGGCGATCTGCTCGAACAACTACGCACCTGGCGGGACGAAAAACTGAAAACACCACCCATCTTCACCCTCCACGTCCTCATCAGCCTCTCCCGCGCCCTGGCCTTCATCCACCACGGCCTTCAACCAGTCAGCCGCCAGAAGTACACCTACCGCGCAAACCACCAAGCTCTGATCCACGGCGACATCAAACCTGACAACATCTTCCTCCGCTGGCCGGCCACGGACTGCGGGATGCCTGATATCGTGCTCGCGGACTTCGGCATGGCGCAGATCGCTTCGGAGTCCAGGGGTATTACTGGGACGCCAGGCTACGACTCACCGGAGGTTCGAGCGGTGGCGAAGTTGCGGAAGGATGATCCAGCGGCGTACCAGGCTACGAGATGGAGGCGGGTGATGACGACGAAGTCGGATGTGTATCAGATGGGTTTGATTCTGCATCTGTTGGCGACGGGGAGGTACTTTAAGGTGGACAGTGATCCTGCTTTGATCGATTTGCCGGTTAGTGGGGAGGGTGAGAGTGTTGTGGGCTTGTTGGCGTTCATGGTGTGGTGTTTGCAGGTTGAGCCTGTGGATCGCGCAGAGTGCACTACGAGTTTGGAGACTGGGTGCTTGCATGCTGTTGATGCGTTGGAGCAGAGAAGAGACGTGGTGTTTGCTAGGCATGGGGCGCTGGATGGGAGTTTGTGGAATGTGTGCAGCTTGAAGAAGGCATGAGAGATGTGCAGCTGCGCACGAGATTAGCTCGCTGCAAGTCTCTGAGATGAGGGCCCTGGATACAAGACCTTGATCTTCTTTGAATCCTGCTCGTGATCGGCCCATCTCATACCTCGTGGCCAATCCGCTGTGAAGTAGCCAAATTATGATGCCTGTCCCTTCAACGGTCTTTCAGCTCCTGCTCCAGAAGTACATCTGCCTTCTGCTCAATCTTTCGGAGCCCAGCTGACCAGACTCTCGCAGTCGCAGTCCCACCGATCGTCGTAGGATGTGTCGTAGACGCGACGCATCTCTCCGCCTCCTTCTGAAATATCCGCAGATTCACGAGTTGCCAACCATCATTGATATTCAAGACCTTTGCACCGACAACGGGTGGACGGCGTGGTTGCGAAGAGGCCTCCAGGAGTACGCACACTTCTTTGATAGTCTGGATACTGTCAACGACGTCTTTGGGCATTATGTCGATGATGACTCTTCGGACAAGTTTTGCCATTTCTGCCGTAGATCGAATTCGGCGCGTCATGCTGGGTAGCGCTGGACAAGCTGGAGCCATGACGAAGGTCGCTCGGTCGTATAGTGTCGGGCTGGCTTCAGCATTCATGAACCGGCTTGTTCGAAGGAGTGCGACTCTTCCCTTGGACTTCCAGCCACGGCTTGTTGTTGTCCACTGTCCGGGCTGGGCTAAGGCATAGCACCAGATGATGGCGCCGGTCGTGTCGTTCCAAAGATACTGTTAGATGCGAACGCGAACTTCAGGCGGCGTCGCCAAGACGTGGCAGCGTTCAGGTTGTGTCGAGGTCTCCGCTGCTGTGCCGCACGAATCTTCACGTGCAGGAGATCGTGGAAGCGGCTTTGTATAGTCCATGTTGCTCCGCAGCTGTTGTGAGACGTGATGGTGGTTTTGTTTCATGCCAGAGAGAGAGAAGATTATGGGCAGGTCGAGGAGTCGCAGGTCAGAGAAACGGTGAAATTATCAGGGCTTGCATGTGATCATTTTGCTTGTGATTGTTGGCATGTGACAGTGGTTCACTCACCGAACACCCCCTACGATGAGCACAGATAGCCTTCTCCTGTTTCCAACCTCCGACAACAAAGTCGCTGGCGCTTCATTCAATGCTTCGTCCCTCATGTGCAGCAAACTATTCCTTTATAAGATCTCTCACGCTCCGCCCTCTCACCAATGTAAACCTCGATCTCTGCCAGAACAGCCGACCATACCTTCGCACTCGCGGTCTGAGCTGCAAGATCGATGTTACGGCTTTTCGCTTCCCGCTCATACTGTTCGGCAGGACGCAGACACTCACTGCTTCGTGTCTCAGAAGTGTGGTACAAGCGGACCGTGGGCATATCGATCAGGCTTGCCGAAGTGGTAAGATTCAAGGTTGCGACCACATCGTCGATGTCGCGGACGTTTCCCACAACCCGCTTGAAATCCATAGAAATCTCGAGATGACGCATGGCCTTTCCCAGCCGCTCACGAGTCGTGCGAAAGCCCGGTCGTGTCTTCGCATCGCTCGATGTTACCATTCTGAACCACAACCTCTCGTAAAAGACTGGAGTCGCTTCAGTGTTGATGGTCCGACACGTCTGCAGGAGTGCAGTGGTTGATCTTCTGCTGCCATTGATGTCATCGTTGGGTTGTTATGGTCTTCGTTTGACTCGAGAGTGTCCAGGATGTCGAAGGCGGTGTTGGTCCTCCTTTGATAAAAAGGAGAGTGCAAAGATCGTTGGCGGAGCATTGAATAAACTCAGAGCCATGTCGTTGGAACAGTGCAGAGTCATATCGCACTCATAGCAAATCGGACTAGTTGCGTCGCGCGACAAAGGTTTGCAAGCGTCACGAGCGACATTTGCATATGACAGAGGGTACAGTTCAGCATGTGCATTGAATTGAAGCATTACTTACTGACTCTCCTCCACACAGTAATGCCATAGGCCCGTCTGCACCTGCGGAAGCGCCTCTTCGCTCGTCCGGTTCTGGAGAACACAGCTGACCAACACTGCATTGTACACCATTGCTCAACCATCACACCTCTCTGCCCAACGGCTTCCGCTTTCATCACACACCTTCACAGTCCGCCTCCCACTACCCGAAGCTCAGCCCGCGCCCTCTTCATCTCATCGACCCTAGCCGCCTCTCGCAGCACAGCCCCCCAGACCTTCGCAGCCAACGTACCACTTTCCAGATCAACCCCGCGATTCCTCATCGTCAACTCGAGATTAGGCAGACGTGGTGGCCCGAATACGTCATTCGAGCTGTCCGCTGCTCTAATAGTGGGAGGACTTCGTCTCTGCACCAGCATGGCCAGAAGAGCACACATCTTGTCGACTTGCACGGTGGTGTAATAGATGTGGTCAAGTTCGATGTCGATCAAGACGTGGCGGACGCAGTATTGCTGGCGCGCAGTGGGTACCATGAGACGAGACTTCCAGGCGAGCTCGATACGAGGATGGAGGCAAAATGTCGTTTGATTGTACAGCACGGAGCAGGCTTCGTTGTGAATGAGGAGGCACGTCCGGAGCAGCTCGGCGGACTTGGTGCGAGAAAAGTGATTGGAGTCATGTGTTGAGATTTGCCACTCCTCTGGCGAGTGGGCGTGGCAGTGGATTACTCCTTCGGCGGGTCTGTCCCAGACGAACTGGTAGATTTGAAGCCTCAACTCGACCGGAATTTCCAGGAGATAGCAACGTGCTGATGGAGTGGCGGATGCGTTGCTCAGCTGGTTCTCAAGTGTGGCGGCGCTGGGTTGAGAGACTGCAGCGGCCGTTGTAGGTGCAGCCGCGAGGCTCAATGACGGCAATTCCAACCACGGCAGCGACATTTGGGTGGGTGGGTAGTGGTGTTGGTCGTCGAGTCACTGAAGGAGCAAAGTCACCAAATCTTGAGGTGAACTGCGAGCTGCAGCCAGCAATCAGATGCAGCCAATCATCGTGCCCAGAGCCAGAGACAGAGCCAATTGGTCGCAATTGGATGTGGTAATTCACGGACCAGAACAAGGCAAATAACCTACCCATCCTCGCCGAATGGGTAATTAAACTTCAGGAGACTGTTTAGCCCTCCCACCCAGTGATCTTCACCATCGGCTGCACCACCTGACCGCACAATGCTCGGCACGCCACCCACTACGTCGGCAACCTGGCCGATCTCACCCGGCTTCGTAACCTCTTCTCCCACGACCCTGACTTCCATACCAGCCTTCAAACCTTGCTGCCTGCGAACACCATCGACAGACACTTCAATCTCCTTGCCGCGGTTTGAGCCGTCGATGCGCAGCGTGATTGGCGTATTGGCTGGTAAGACAAGCGGTCGGAACGAGAGAGAGCGAGGACAGATAGGTGTGAGGAGAAGTGAGTTGACTAGCGGGTGGACGATGCTGCCACCAGAAGAGAGACTGTAGGCTGTACTGCCGGTCGGCGTGCTGACGAGGAAGCCGTCCGCAATAGCGGTCGTGAGAGTCCGTTGGTGAGGTGGTGAGCCGATAAGAATTGTGATATTGGCAAGATGCGGAAGGGCACCACGGTGAAGCAGAACTTCATTCAGGGCGAAGATGTCTTCACATTCGTGGTCGCGGTGAGCGAAAGGTGGCTCGTGAGGCAATCGATGTCCGTCCGAGTGGAAGAGGCCAATGCGAAGCCGGTTGCGCATGAGGATGCGAGAGGAGCGCGTGTGACCCATGGACTTGCCTTTGATGTTCGACCATGTTTGCAGTGCGCCAGGTTTGGCAGTACTCGCCGAAGAAGTGTCGGGGTCGTCAGTGCTCTTCAACGGAGACGGAGCGCCAGAGACGTATACCTGCCGGAACGCACGCTTGTATTCGTTGAACTTCCACTCACCAAGAAAGCCGAGCGTGCCCATGCTGAATGATAAGATGGGTGGGACTCGCGGTGCAGTGGCGAAGAGAGATGCAGCATGCAGTATGGTCCCGTCTCCGCCGAGTGTTGACGTCAAGTCAATCTTCTCTTGATACAGCGCATTGGAGTTCTCGGACAGTGGAGCATAGACCGGGAAGTCGAAATTATGATGCACTTGTTCAGCAACATATCGCTCGAAGACTATGGCGATATCGGGATACGAAGACCGAATGT